>Ga0209916_1000112_pt1 | contig 182131 bp, 161 predicted proteins | sample ThiBio_1000_plan_FD_183956 | JGI IMG/M metagenome (GOLD analysis project Ga0209916, IMG submission 183956) | Wastewater bioreactor microbial communities from Cape Town, South Africa - Thiocy_solids_2 (SPAdes) | ecosystem: Engineered > Bioreactor > Thiocyanate-remediating > Anaerobic-Aerobic ...
ATTGAATTTTTTATGTCCCTGCATGGTGCAAGGATATACATAATTAACTAACAATCAAATAGTTATGACATTTTTTGTATTCTAATTTTTATTTTACTTTTGAGTCGTGCAACAGGCACAGCGGTTTGGCGCAATGGCGGGGAAACGGCTTCGATTGAACTTTTGTGCAAGGTTGAACGGTAGTAATTCTATTCAACATTTGTGCTTAGAGTCCCCGCCTTCGGCTGTCTCGCCTAAAATAGGTTTACAAAAAAAAGTAAACAAAATGGACAAAAAAGCAATAGACAAAGAGGCTATAATAGCCGATTATTTAATGGGGAATTTAAGTTATCGAAAAATAGGGCTCAAGTATGGGGTTGACTTTAGATTAATCCATTCGTAGGTAATGAACTATCAAGGTAAAAAGCGAAAAAACAAGGTTGAAGTATAGGAGCAGCAAGGGCAAGAAGTTCCAGCTTCAAAGAAGGTAAAGTAAAAAGAATAGATGACAAAAAAATTACACAGAAAGTATTAAACGGCAGTTTTTGCATTAAAGCAATATAGCACTCAGCAACAGAGAAAGCAAAAAAGTGCCAACGGCATTTACTTTTAATAAAGAATCGAAGTCTTTTGCTTCTTGAGTTCTAAATACTTTAATAGCAGAATAGGTAAATAATAAAAATGGTAATGCTGCAATTGCAAATTGCCACCATTCATATTTCATTCTTAAAAAGAGGATTGACCAGCAAAAAAATGCAATTAAAATTAGCCAATAGAAATAGAGTTTTGATTTTTCTAAACCCAAGCTAACGGCTATGGTGTTTTTACCTGCAAGTGCATCGTTTTCGCTATCGCGCATATTGTTTAAATGCAAAACGGTAGCAGCGAGAAACCCAATGGTAGTTGCAGGTAAAAGTATAATTCCTGCATAGCTTTTTGCTTGCAAAAAATAACTTCCTACCACACCAACCCAACCAAAAAAGATAATTACAAACATATCGCCAAAACCCAAGTAGCCATAAGCATTTTTGCCAACCGTATATTTTATGGCGGCAGCAATAGCGGCAATTCCCAATAAAAAGAAAAAAATACCAATGCCAATATTCAAGCCTTTAGTGGCTTCAATAATTAGCCAAATGCCGGAAACCAAAGCTAAAGAAGTGGTAATTACAATTCCTGCTTTCATTTCGGTAAAGCTCAGCAAACCGGCTTGTATGGCTCGTTTAGGTCCAATTCTATCATCGTTATCAGTTCCTTTTTGGCTATCGCCATAATCGTTTGCCAAGTTAGAAAGCACTTGCAGCAAAAGAGTAGTAACAAGAGAAAGCACTAAAACCGTAATGCTGAAATTTTGCGGAAACTGCTTGTAGGCAAGCACACTTCCGGTAATGATGGAAGAGAATGCCAGTGGCAGAGTTCGCAAGCGCGATGCGTGAAGCCAAGCATTTATTTTGCTCATGCCTGTAAAAATGCTTTTCTAATGTTTATTGAAAACTGGCTGGTGTTTCGGTCGTTCATTCTTTCCGGATGCCACTGAACCAAAAGAAACCAAGCGTTTTCATTAGGCTTTTTTCTTTCAATGCCTTCTACCACTCCATCGGGCGAAAAGCAGTTTACCACCAAGCCTGCGCCAACCATTCCGGCACTTTGGTGATGCGCACTGTTTATGGTTCCACTTTCGCTTTGTGTAATGCTATATAAAAATGAATTAGCATCTACATTCACTTGGTGGTAGCGGTCTTTCCCTTCCATAAATTTAGAATGGTTGAGCTTGCCAAACGAAGGCAAATCCGGTATGAGTGTGCCGCCAAAAAACACATTGGCAAGTTGCAAACCACGGCAAATTCCAAGCAGCGGTAAGTTGTGTGCCTGTGTGTATTCCAATACTTTAATTTCAAATAAATCTCTGGCTTCGTCCATATCGGTTGGCAGGCAATATTTGAGCATTTCGGGCTGGTTGTAAAACTTTGGGTGCACATCTTCGCCACCCGTGAGTAGAATGTGTGTACACCTTTCAATTTCATTAAAATTGTTTAGCCTGTAGCTTAGTTTCACAATTTCAATTTCGTTAGAAAATTCGGAAATCCAGTTGCTGTAATTGTCAAATTTTCCGCAGTCGGTAATGCCTACTATTTTTTTTGAAACCATGCTGCAATAATAAAAAGCTGTTCTTTAAATTTATTTGAAAACAATACCCAAAGTAAAACTATTTTTGCGGGCTATGTGGGCAATTTATATTAAAGAAGTTCGGCAGTTTTTTAGCTCTTTAGTTGGCTTTTTAGCACTGTTGGTATTTTTACTCATGCTTGGTTTATTTCTTTGGATATTTCCTGATACCAATATTTTAGATTTTGGCTATGCTAATATTGACGGGCTTTTTGCACTTTCGCCATACATTTTTATGCTGCTAATTCCTGCTATTACCATGCGTAGTTTTTCAGAAGAACTCAGCACCGGCACTTTTGAATTATTGGTTACGCGCCCTGTTTCGGAATTGCAAATTGTAGGCGGAAAATATTTGGCAGCCATCACTTTAATTGCCATTGCACTATTGCCAACGCTCATTTATTTTATTACAGTTTATCGTGTGGCACTTCCCGTTGGAAATGTTGATACAGGCGGAATCGCAGGTTCTTACATCGGACTTTTTTTGTTGGGTTGCGTGTTTGCAGCCATCGGCATTTTTGCTTCATCAGTTACCCCCAATCAAATTGTGGCATTCTTGTTTGGAGTGTTTTTGTGCTTTGTGCTTTATCAAGCATTTGGCTATCTTTCTAAGTTAGGAATTTTCTTTGGAAAAAATGATTTTATAGTGGAGCAATTAGGTATTGATGCACATTATGCAAGTATGAGCAAAGGTGTGATTGATACACGCGATTTGGTTTATTTCTTTAGCGTAATTGCAGGTTTTTTGTTGTTCACCAAAACAGCTTTAAGCGCACGTAAATGGTAAATGAAGTTGTGTAATTTCTATTGGGAAATTATGCAAAACCGGATTCAATAAAAAAAGTATTTCATTTAAATAGGAATGGAAAATTCAAAAACAAAAAATAAAAAATTCAGTAAGCAAGAAGCAATTACCTCATTGGTGCTTTCGTTGGCGGTTTTGTTGCTGCTGAATGTGGTAGCAGCCTTTTTCTACTTGCGTTTTGATCTTACTGCCGAAAAAAGATATTCGCTTTCTACTTCAACCAAAACACTTGTGAATGGATTAAAAGACGAAGTGGTAATAAAAGTATATTTAGATGGCGAATTGCCTGCCGGTTTTGTACGCTTAAAAGACGCAACAAAAGATATTTTGAACGAAATGCGTGCCATCAATCGTGCAGATATTCAGTTTCAATTTCAAGATCCATTAGAGGGAAAATCTGAAGCAGAGAAGAAAGATATTTTAGATGAATTGCGCAAGCAAGGACTTACCGGAACAAACTTAACCACACAAGGTAAAGATGCCAGCACACAGCGTATAATAGTTCCCGGAGCTATTGTGCATTACGCAGGGCAATCTTTTCCGGTGCAGTTGCTCGAAAACCAAGCAGGCTTTTCACCACAAGAAATTTTGAATAATTCAATTGTGCAGTTGGAATATAAGTTTGCAAATGCCATAAAAAAACTATCGCAATACAGACAGCCGCGCGTAGCTTTTCTGCAAGGCAATGGAGAGCTAAGCCGCTTCGATATGGCTGATATTTTAAATACTTTAATTGCACAGCGCTACCAAGTGCAGGAAATAAATATTGACAGTACTTTTGGTATTCCTTCGCGCTTTGATGCCATTGTGATTGCTAAGCCGAGAATGGCTTTTGATGAAAAACAGAAGTATAAAATTGACCAATACATTATGCGTGGCGGAAACGTGCTTTGGTTGGTGGATAAGACTACTGCCGATATGGACTCTTTAAAAGAAAGCCTTACAGGGCAATTTGTGGTAGATAGAGAGCTGAATTTAGACGACCAACTTTTTAAATATGGCGTGCGGATAAACGATGATTTGGTACAAGATATAAACTTGAGCGGTGCAATTCCTTTGGTAATCGGAAACTTAGGAAATAGCCCGCAAACACAGCTTTTCCCTTGGTTTTATTCACCCTATTTAATAAGCCAAAATAACCATGCAATAAACAGAAATTTAGATCCGGTTGCTGCACAGTTTGCAAGTTCTATTGATACGGTAAAAAGCCCCGGAGTACACAAGACAATTTTGCTGAATACTACCGATAATTCTAAAGCATTGCGCACACCAACGCGTGTGAATTTTTCATTGGTAGGAGAGCGCCCCGATCCGCGCTATTTCACCCAAAAGAATTTACCTATTGCTGTTTTGTTGGAAGGCAATTTTCAATCGGTGTTTAAAAACCGTTTAGCACCGGAGTTTTTAGCCGTGAACGATTCGTTGGAGGATTTGAAATTTGTGGCAGAAGGCAAAGCAGCCAAGCAAATTGTGATTGCCGATGGCGATATTATTCGCAACGAAAAACGCAACGATGAAAGTGCTTATCCTTTAGGCTATCAGCCATACACGCGGCAAACCTTAGCCAACAAAGATTTTATTTTAAACTGCATTGAATATTTAACCGATAATGCAGGATTATTGGAAACTCGAAATAAAGAAGTGAAACTGCGTTTGTTAGATGCAACAAAAGTGAGCGAAAGTAAAACTGAAATACAGTTGATAAACGTAGTGCTGCCAATAGTATTAACTATTTTGGGTGGCTTAGCTTTTGGCTATTGGCGTAAAAAGCGCTATGCAAAATAAAGCACTAATTTGGTAAGTGAAGTTTTAAAACCTTAGTCGTTTAACTTCCAATGCTTGGCAATAAAAGGTATTGCTTTGTGCATAGTTAAATCGTGCTGAACGGGAACAACACTCACATAATTATTTGCTAAAGCCCATTCATCGTTGTCTTCACCTTTATCGTAGTTTACAAATTTACCGGTAAGCCAATAATAATTTCTGCCCGCAGGGTCTTTGCGCTCTAAATATTCTTCAACCCATTTTGCTTCGGCTTGGCGGCAAATTTTTATGCCTTTAATAAGCTCTAATGGAAGTTTTGGAATGTTTACATTTAGCAGCGAAGAATTTGGAATGCCATGCTCTAAAACTTGTTTGGCAATAAAGTGTGCATAGTGTTTTGCAGCAGAAAAATCTGCTTCAATGGCAAAATCGGAGAGCGAAAACCCAACAGAAGGAATGTTTTCTAAGCTGGCTTCAACGGCTGCACTCATGGTGCCGCTATAAATAATATTGATTGAAGAATTTGAACCGTGGTTGATACCGCTTACACATAAATCCGGCTTGCGGTTTAATATTTTATTGGTGGCTAATTTTACACAATCTACCGGAGTGCCTGAGCAAGCATAAGATTTTATACTTCCAAAGTTTTTGGTTTCTACCAAACGCAATGGTTTGTTTATAGTAATGGCATGCCCCATACCCGATTGTGGCGAATCCGGTGCCACCACCACTACTTCGCCTAAAGTAGAAACGGCTTCTACTAAAGCTTGAATGCCAGGTGCGGTAATGCCATCATCGTTAGTTACTAAAATCAGCGGTTTTTGGCTCATGTTAATTGCTTTAAATTATCAATCTAATCATTCAGTTTTAATACGGCAATAAATGCTTCTTGCGGCACTTCTACTTTCCCGAATTGGCGCATTTTTTTCTTTCCTTTTTTCTGCTTTTCAAGCAATTTTCTTTTACGCGAAATATCGCCTCCGTAACATTTAGCTGTAACATCTTTTCGCATTGCGGAAATATTTTCGCGGGCAATAATTTTTGAGCCTATTGCTGCTTGAATAGGAATCATAAACATTTGTCGTGGAATGATGTCTTTTAATTTTTCGCACATTTTGCGTCCAAAATCTTCGGCTTTTGAGCGGTGAATCATGGAGCTGAAAGCATCAACTTGCTCAGCATTTAAAAGAATATCCATTTTTACCAAATCACCTTCGCGATACCCAATTTGGTGGTAATCGAAAGAAGCATAACCGCGCGAAATGGATTTTAGCCTATCGTAAAAATCGAAAACAATTTCTGCCAAAGGCATTTCAAACGAAAGCTCTACGCGCTCTGTTGAGAGGTAGGTTTGGTTGGTTAAAATACCGCGTTTGTCCATACACAAATTCATGATAGAACCAATGTATTCGGGCTTGGTAATTACTTGCGCTCTTATGTATGGCTCTTCAATTTTTGCAATGCGCGAAACATCGGGCATATCGGCAGGGTTGTTTATTACCAATTCATCACCGTTAGTCATATAAGCATTGTAGCTTACTTGTGGAACGGTGGTAATAATCGTCATATCAAATTCGCGCTCTAAGCGCTCTTGCACAATTTCCAAATGCAGCAAGCCTAAAAATCCGCAACGGAAACCGAAGCCTAAGGCTATGGAAGTTTCAGGTTCATAAACTAATGAAGCATCGTTTAGTTGCAACTTTTCTAAAGAATCGCGTAAGTCTTCGTAATCATCATTATCCATTGGGTAAATACCGGCAAATACCATTGGTTTTACATCTTCAAAACCCTTAATGGCTTCTTTTGTTGGATTGTTGGTTAATGTAATGGTATCGCCAACTTTAATTTCTTTGGCGTTTTTTATTCCCGTAATTACATATCCCACATCTCCGGCTTTCACTTCGCTGCGTGGTTCTAAATCCATGCGCAATACGCCAACTTCATCAGCCAAATATGATGCTCCGGTATTTACGAATTTAATTTTATCGTTCTTTTTTAAAGTGCCGTCAATAATTCTGTAATATGCAATTACTCCACGAAAAGAGTTGAACATGCTATCGAAAATTAGGGCGCGCAAAGCATTGTCAGGGCTTCCTTTTGGCGCAGGAATTAAATCAATTACGGCATCAAAAATTTTATCAACGCCTTCCCCTGTTCTTCCACTGGCACGGATAATTTCTTCGCGCTTGCAGCCGATTAAATCTATCACTTGATCTTCCACTTCTTCCGGCATTGCTCCCGGCATATCAATTTTATTGATAACCGGAATAATGGTTAAACCTTGATCTACTGCCAAGTACAAGTTTGAAATGGTTTGAGCTTGAATACCTTGTGAAGCATCAACTAGAAGCAAAGCGCCTTCGCAAGCTGCCAACGAGCGCGAAACTTCATAGCTAAAATCTACGTGTCCCGGAGTATCAATTAAATTTAAAATGTAGTGTTCGCCATTTCTGTAAAAGTCCATTTGTATGGCATGACTTTTTATGGTAATTCCGCGTTCACGCTCCAAATCCATATTGTCGAGAATGGTATCCATCATTTTGCGCTCGCTTACTGTTTTTGTGCTTTCAATTAAGCGGTCGGCAAGTGTACTTTTACCATGGTCAATATGTGCTATAATGCAGAAATTTCTTATGTTCTTCATGTGTTTTTTTATTGCTTGCGTGTAAGGCGTTTTGTTTTGCTATACTTGTTTTTACAGAGCTTTGAAATGGAGTGTGTTTTTGAAGAAATTCTATTTTAGTTTGGCAAAAGCTTCTATCATTCTTTTGCAACATTCTGTAAGTTTTTCTTCGCTGGTGGCATACGAAAGGCGAATGCAGTTTTTATCGCCAAAGGCTTCTCCGCTTACTAATGCAATATTTGCTTCTTTCAATAAAAACATAGAAATATCTTCGGGCGAGTGCATGGTTTCTCCATTGTATGATTTGCCAAAATAGGCACTTACATCCGGGAAAAAGTAAAAAGCGCCATCGGGTAAATTTAATTTTAAGCCCTCGACATTTTTCAATAAATTATAAACCAATTCTCGTCTATTTGTAAATGCTTTTAGCATATCGTAAGTAGGTTGCAGTGTTCCGCTGGCAGCAGCTTCTCCTGCTTTTTGGGTAATGGAGCAAGTAGCAGAAGTAAATTGACCTTGCATTTTGTCGCAAGCCTTTGCAATCCAAAGTGGAGCGGCAATGTAGCCTAATCGCCAGCCTGTCATGGCAAAGCCTTTGCTAAAGCCGTTTACCACAATTACTCGGTCTTTTAATTTTTCAAAAGAAGCAATACTTGCATGTGGTTTTCCGGTGTAATTGATAAATTCATAAATTTCGTCAGAAAGAATATAAACGTGCGGATGACGCTCTAAAACTTCTGCTAATGCGGCTAATTCTTCGTGAGAATATACCGTTCCGGTTGGGTTGCATGGCGAAGAGTAAATAATCATTTTGGTGCGCGGAGTAATAGCGGCTTCTAATTGTTCAGGAGTAATTTTAAAATTGGTTTCAATAGAAGTTGGCATTTCCACGGCTATGCCTTCTGCTAATTGTGTAATGGCAGCATAGCTTACCCAATAAGGCGCAGGAAGCAATACTTCATCTCCAGGATTTACCAAACACAATACTACGTTTGCAATAGATTGTTTTGCTCCGGTAGAAGTTACGATTTGTTCGGGTGTGTAGCTTAGATTATTGTCGCGCAGTAATTTTCCTGCAATTGCTTTTCGTAATTCAGGATAGCCAGAAACTGGTGTGTAGTGTGAATAGTTATTATCAATGGCGTTTTTTGCGGCAACTTTTATGTGTTCAGGAGTATCGAAATCGGGCTCGCCCAAGCTAAGGTCTATTATATCTTTGCCTTGTGCTTTTAGTTCCCGGCTTAGCTTTGCCATGCGAATGGTGGCAGATTCTTGTAGTGTTTCAATTCTGGTTGAAAGTTGCTGTGCAATAATAGTTTCCATTGTATTGATATTGAAGTTGTACGAAATTTGAGGCTGCGAAAATAGCCGAATCTGTTATTATTTCTTCATAAAAAAATAAAGCGCAGAAAGGATTTTTTCCCCTCTGCGCTTTTAAGTGTTATTTCAACTGCGAAATATTAGTATCTGTAATGTTCAGGTTTAAATGGACCTTCTATATTTACTCCAATATAATCGGCTTGTGTTTGGTTTAATTTTTCAAGTTTAGCGCCAATATGTGCTAAGTGTAACATAGCTACTTTTTCGTCTAAAACCTTAGGTAGCATATACACTTTGTTTTCATAGTTGCTGCTATTTTTCCAAAGTTCAATTTGAGCTAAAGTTTGGTTGCAGAATGAGTTGCTCATTACGAATGATGGGTGTCCCATTGCACAGCCTAAGTTTACTAATCTTCCTTCGGCAAGTACAATAACTTCTTTCCCATCTATAGTGTAAACATCAACTTGTGGCTTAATTGTATCTTTTGTTGAGCCATAGTTTTTGTTTAACCAAGCCATATCAATTTCGTTGTCGAAGTGGCCGATGTTGCAAACTACAGCTTTGTCGCGCATTTTTTTGAAGTGGCGGTCGCAAATAATGTTTACGTTTCCTGTTGTGGTAACAAAAATATTTGCTCTTGAAGCAGCTTCGTCCATTGTTACTACTTCGTAACCGTCCATTGCAGCTTGTAGAGCGCAAATAGGGTCAATTTCAGTAACTAAAACTCTGCAATGCGCACCACGCAAAGATTCTGCCGAGCCTTTTCCTACATCGCCATAACCTGCTACTACGGCAATTTTTCCGGCAAGCATTAAATCTGTAGCTCTGCGAATGGCATCAACCAAACTTTCGCGGCAGCCGTATTTGTTATCGAATTTAGATTTGGTAACTGAGTCGTTTACGTTAATGGCAGGAACTAATAAAGTGCCGTTTTTTACGCGCTCGTACAAGCGGTGAACGCCTGTGGTTGTTTCTTCGCTAAGTCCTTTAATATCTTTTGCTAATTCCGGGTAACGGTCGAAAACCATGTTGGTTAAATCGCCACCGTCATCTAAAATCATGTTTAAAGGTTTTCCGTCTTTAAAAGCAAAAAGCGTTTGCTCAATACACCAGTCAAATTCTTGTTCATTCATGCCTTTCCAAGCGTAAACAGGAATTCCGGCAGCAGCTATTGCAGCGGCAGCGTGGTCTTGTGTAGAAAAAATATTGCAAGAGCTCCAAGTTACTTCAGCACCTAATTCTACTAAGGTTTCTATAAGCACTGCAGTTTGTATTGTCATGTGCAGGCAACCTGCAATTCTTGCCCCGCTTAAAGGTTTTGATGCGCCAAATTCTGCACGTAAAGCCATTAAGCCCGGCATTTCAGCTTCTGCTAATTTAATTTCTTTTCTTCCCCATTCGGCAAGTGTAAAATCCTTCACTTTGTATTGAGGGCGTGTTTCTGTTGTTATTGACATATTAAAATTTTCGGCTGCGAATATACTATAATATAAAATTATATCCAATCAAGTTTAACCCAGATTCTGCAATAGAAATTTAAGCGAGATGAAATAATACAAAATAGTTGCAAAAATTCGATAAAAGCATAATGAATTATGTTTTTTGAACAGTTGAAGCAGATATAAAGTAGTATTTTATAGCAGTAAAGAATCTATTGCGGAATCTGGGTTTAATGCGGCACTTCTTGTTCTTTAATAATTTCTTGTTTTACCCATGTTTTGTTTTTTGCATTCCACCACCATTTATTGTTTAAACTCTGGGCGGTAGATTCTTGCGGAAACTGCATTTCGCGTTTCCATAATGGATTATTGTTTTCATCAAAAGTAATTTCGGTTTCGTACCAATACATGCTTGCTCCGGGGTTCATTGAAATTTTAGCAAGAGCGCATGCGCCACCGGTATAAAATTTTACAAGTTCTGTGGTATAGGAATAGCTTCTTCTTATATCTTCAATGGTATAAGTGGTATCTCCTGTGGGATTTAGAAAATATATTTTGCGTTTTCCATCTTCTTGCTAAGCTGTAATCTCAACAGATTTTTGTTTTGCTAAAGTTTGGTAGTAGTAAACTTTGCCTTGATTAAACGAATTGTTTGATTTGGGTAATGGGTTTTCTTTGGGCGTAGGCTTTATTGTTTTTTTATGCGAAGTATCGCTCTTGTTTACTTCTAATTTAGAAGGAATAGTTTTAGGTTGAATTGATGTAGTTTCAGCAGTTGGATTTTGGTTGTTATTTGAAATAAAATTTGTTGGCATATCGGTTGTATTCGGTTCTGCCAACTGTTGTTTTAAGGCTTTAATATCGTTTTGTAACGAATCTATTTTTTGAATCAGTTGCTCGTTACTTTGTTTGTGATTTATACAACTTGAAAGAGTAACTAATGCCCCAAAAAGTAATAGATAAAACTGTAGATGAAATAAGTTTAATTATTCCATAAAACAAAAAGGCTGCCAATAGGCAACCTTTCTGTTTATCTCAGATTACGCGATAGAAGTTTTAAATGTAAAGGGATAAGTTGTAAAAGTTCATGTTCTACCAGGATATCATTTGCTTCCACAATCCTACTACAAGATTTGTGTTAAACAAGAAGTTTAAGTTGATTATTCTTTCGAAACTTTATATATTAAAGTATGTCCATTTTCTAAATGGATATGAACAAAATACACACCTCCAAGTAGGTTACTTAAATTTACCAGAATTTCTTTTGAATTGTTGTAAGTGATGGTTTCCTCCTGTTTTCCGAATAAATCGAAAAGAGTAACTTTTTGAATATCGTAATGTGGCGAAGTAATATTGATATGTGCAGTTGCAGGATTCGGAAACACCCGAACCGATAAATTTTGACTTGAAACATTGTGAATACTTGTAGGGAGATGACTGCAAGCTATTTGTGGATTTGTTTGATAAAGATTAAAACTATCATCTTTATAGCACCTGAGTGAATAAGTTTGCTCTAATGCAGTATTACAACTAAAAAATGGAACCATTAAAAACATGTAACCATTATAGTAATCTTGAGTATAAATACCTAATTTTTCAATAACGGTGATGCTTGCGGGCTCTATATTTTGACCTGAATAAGATTTGATAGGGTGCGCCATGTAAAATCGAAGCGGTTCATTATTTATTTGGGTAATTCCTGAGGAATCGACAGCTAAGCGTATAACCGAATCGTTGCCACAATTGATAGAACGTACAGGATTAGTAATTTGTAAAGTATCGCCTTTTTGTGCATTTAAAAAATAAACGGCATGAAATGCTTGCCCGTAAAAGAAATAGACGGTATCGTTTTGCGCATAGGTGAAAAATGGCTGCTTCGTGGAAGTAAGGGTATCGGAGTATATCCCCAAAAAATTCTGTTGGGAATAAATTTGAGTTGCACTTAATTTTTTACAATTTATGTTATTTATGAGCGTATCTTTTTCAAAAGCAACTTTTGTATAGCCTGCCTCATTAAATCCGGTATAATTATATGTCCATTCTGCGCCTGCCGGACACCATTTTTGCGAAAAGGCAGAAAAGAATAGTGCGGTAATGAAAATTGTTGAAATATATTTTTTCATAACGTATATTTTATGGTGATTTAATTTTTTATTCCAACAAAAGTACCGCTTTGGTAAACAGAGGAGTTATCTACCGTACTTGTAACCGTAAACTTGGGCAGATAGCCTACCGTGCTGCTTCCCGTAATGTTTTGAGCTTTTACCTCAAACATAAGTGCCATTAAACTAATTGCTAAAATGGTGGTCTTTGCAGGTCTGCTTTCCCCCCCCGAGATTTTGTAAAATTGAAATGGTTTTGCATAAAAAAGTTTTAAAGTGAATGGATGTTTAATATTAAATCTTTTTTTGTTTAGATTGGAATGTATAACAAAAAGAGTAGCAAAAATTACATTTTGGTATATGTCGTGTTTTGCAGTAGCGCAAAAGCTCTGCAATAGTTGCAAAATAGTTTTGCTATCCAATATATTGTCGGACTAATTTGTAAATCAATTTGGTATAACTATCTATATTTTGTTGAAATAGAAAAAGGCTGCCCATTTCGGACAGCCTCTTCTTATTTTTCAGAGCTTGGGCTATTTTAATCCAAAAGCCTTTTTTACAGCCGCAACAGCATTTAGCTCTTCCCAAGGGAAAAGTTTTACCGTAACTTTTTTCTCGTTGCTTTTCCCTTTATTAAACACTTTTTGAACTTCTTTTGTTTGGCGGCCCATGTGTCCGTAAGCTGCGGTTTCGCGGTAAATTGGAGTGCGAAGGTTAAAGCGCTTTTCAATAAAATATGGGCGCAAATCAAATTCAGCCATTTTAGAGATTTTGTCGGCAATTTGTCCATCAGTTAATTTAACTTTTGAAGTGCCATAAGTATTTACAAACACGCCAACCGGTTTTGCAACGCCAATAGCATACGCCACTTGTACTAATGCTTCATCACAAACGCCTGCTGCTACTAAGTTTTTAGCAATATGCCTTGCAGCATAAGCCGCAGAGCGATCTACTTTAGATGGGTCTTTGCCGCTAAATGCACCGCCACCGTGTGCGCCTTTTCCACCGTAAGTATCTACAATAATTTTTCTTCCGGTAAGCCCTGTATCGCCATGCGGACCGCCAATTACAAACTTTCCGGTTGGGTTTACGTGGTATTTTATTTTATCGGTAAATAATGCTTGAATTCTTTTTGGTAAAGATTTTTTTACACGCGGAACTAAAATATTGATAACATCATCTTTTATTTTTTTCAGCATGGCAGCATCTGTTCCAAAATTATCATGTTGGGTAGAAATTACGATGGTGTCAATTTCCAAAGGTTGGTTGTTGTCATCGTATTTAATGGTAACCTGGCTTTTTGCATCGGGGCGCAGGTATTTTATTTGCTTGTTTTCTCTTCTTAAAACAGCCAATTCGCGCAAAAGCAAATGCGAAAGTTCTAATGCCAAAGGCATATAATTATCTGTTTCACGGCTGGCGTAGCCAAACATCATACCTTGGTCACCCGCACCTTGGTCTTCGGCTTTTTTGCGCTCCACACCTTGGTTTATATCCGAAGATTGTTCGTGAATGGCAGAAAATACTCCGCAAGAATTGGCTTCAAACATATAATCGGCTTTGGTATAACCAATTTCACGAATTACTTGGCGGGCAATTTCTTGCACATCTAAATAGGCATTAGATTTTACTTCTCCTGCCAAAACAACTTGGCCTGTAGTAACTAATGTTTCGCAAGCTACTTTTGAATTTGGATCGTATGCTAAAAAGTTATCAATAAGTGCATCTGATATTTGATCTGCTACTTTGTCCGGGTGTCCTTCAGACACTGATTCTGATGTAAATAAATATGGCATTGTAATTTTTTTCGAAAGGCGAATAAAGTAAAATTGAATTAACTCTTTGCTTGTTTTTAATTATTTAAAGCACAAGATTAGTTAGAAAAAATTATTTTGTTTAGAATTTGTCTAAATTATAAACGTTAAGCATTACATTCGCGCAAGTTTTAAAAAAAAATACGAATTGAGGCATTATGGAAAAAGAACAAGACGATATTTTACAAGAGCATATCAATTCTGACTATAAATACGGTTTCACCACAGATATTGAGCAAGAATTTGCTCCAATGGGTTTGAATGAAGATATTGTACGCTTTATTTCTGCCAAGAAAAATGAACCGGAATGGATGTTGAATTGGCGCTTACAAGCTTTTAAAGCATGGCAGCAAATGAAGCAGCCACAATGGCAAAATGTGCATTTCCCTGAAATTGATTACCAGAAAATTATTTACTACGCTGCTCCTAAAAAGAAAAAGGAAATAAAGAGTTTAGATGATATTGACCCTGAAATTCGCGAAACCTACGATAAGCTTGGTATTCCAATTCAAGAACAAAAAGTACTTGCAGGTGTAGCAGTAGATTATGTAATGGATAGCGAAAGCGTGATAACAACTTTCCGCGCAGCGTTAAAAGAAAAAGGAGTTATTTTCTGCTCTATGTCCGAAGCCATTCGCGAACATGCAGATTTGGTAAAAAAATATTTAGGAACGGTGGTGCCAACGCGCGATAACTACTTTGCCGCATTAAACAGTGCCGTTTTCAGCGATGGAAGTTTTGTATATATTCCTAAAGGTGTTCGCTGCCCAATGGAGCTTTCAACGTATTTTAGAATAAATGCAGAAAACACAGGGCAGTTTGAACGTACCTTAATTATTGCAGACGATAGAAGCTATGTGAGTTATTTAGAAGGCTGCACTGCACCAACTCGCGATGAAAACCAACTACACGCTGCGGTGGTAGAATTGGTGGCAATGGATAGTGCCGAAATTAAATATTCAACCGTTCAAAACTGGTATCCTGGCGATAAAAACGGAATTGGCGGAGTTTACAATTTTGTAACCAAACGCGGCTTATGCCAAGGCGATAGCTCAAAAATTAGTTGGGCACAGGTTGAAACAGGAAGTGCCATTACATGGAAATATCCAAGTTGTATTTTAAAAGGTGATAATTCTATTGGCGAGTTTTATTCTGTGGCTGTAACTAATAATTACCAACAAGCAGATACCGGCACTAAAATGATTCACATCGGTAAAAATACCAGAAGCAGAATAGTGAGTAAAGGTATTAGCGCAGGTAAATCGCAGAACTCTTATCGCGGCTTGGTAAAAGTGGCAGGAACAGCCGAAAATGCCTATAATTTCAGCCAGTGCGATAGTTTGCTTATTGGCGATAAATGTGGCGCACACACTTTCCCTTATTTAGAAATAAAAAACAATACCGGAAAAGTGGAACACGAAGCCACTACTTCAAAAATTGGTGAAGACTTGATGTTTTACTGCAACCAGCGCGGGCTAAGCGATGAAGAAGCAGTGAGCATGATTGTGAATGGCTATTGCAAAGAAGTATTTAAGCACTTGCCAATGGAGTTTGCGGTAGAAGCACAGAAACTTTTAGATGTGAGTTTAGAAGGTAGCGTTGGATAAAAAATCAATCATTAAATAATCAGTTTACCATTACGGAAGAACTTAAAAAAATAGATATGTTAAGTATTAAAAATTTAGATGTTCGTGTAGAACAAAAAGAAATTCTAAAAGGATTCAATTTACAAATAAACCCTGGTGAAATTCACGCCATAATGGGGCCGAACGGAACGGGAAAATCAACATTAGCTTCAGTTTTGGCAGGTAAAAATGAATACGAAGTTACCGGAGGCGAAATTTCTTATTTAGGAAAAGATTTATTGGAAATGTCGCCAGATGAGCGCGCCCGCGAAGGTGTATTTTTGGCTTTTCAATATCCGGTAGAGATTCCGGGTGTAAGCACTACAAATTTTATGAAGGCAGCAGTAAATGCAAAACGCAAGCATCTTGGCTTAGACCCAATGGATGCTAAAACATTTTTACAGTTGCTAAACGAAAAACGCGCCATAGTTGAATTGAGCCGTGAGTTTACTTCGCGTTCTTTGAACGAAGGTTTTAGCGGAGGCGAAAAAAAGCGCAACGAAATTTTCCAAATGGCAATGCTGGAACCTAAACTGGCAATTTTAGACGAAACCGATTCCGGATTAGATATTGATGCACTTAGAATTGTGGCAAACGGAGTAAACCAGCTGCGCAATAAAGACAATGCATTTCTTGTAATTACGCACTACCAACGGTTATTGAATTACATAGTGCCGGATTTTGTTCACGTAATGTATGGCGGAAGAATTGTGAAAAGCGGAGGTAAAGAATTGGCGCTGCAATTAGAAGAAAGAGGTTACGATTGGATAAAAGAAGAAGTAGCTTCTTTAGCATAAAAGAAAGGGAGAAGTGAAAATGGAAACAATAGAACAACAATTTAAAAATACTCCAACAACACAGTTAGATAAGGTGCGTGTGGAAGCTTTTAATGCTTTTGAAAAATTGGGCATCCCAACTTCAAGAGTTGAAGCGTGGAAATACACTAACATCAAAACAAAACTTAGTAAAGATTTTATCTTAACGCCATTAGAATCGGAAGTAAATACTGCTGTAAAAAACTACATTGCAAGTTTGCCGCCTTATGCTTTTCGCTTAGTGTTTTTAAATGGAATTTTTCATCAAGAGCTAAGTATTATTCCTGAAATTGAAGGCTTATATATTACAAATTTAAAAGAAGCTTTTGCAAATAAAAGCAGCAACATAGAGCAATATTTCGGCAAAGCTGTGAACTATAACGAAGAACATTTTGCTGCATTAAATACTGCTTTTGTAACTGATGGCGCATTTATTCACGTAAGCAAAAATGTGGCTATTGAAGAGCCGATTTATTTACACTATTTCTTTACGGCAACTGATGCAGATGCTTTTGTGCAAACAAGAAATTTAGTGGTGGTAGAAGATGGCGCTTCGCTGCAAATAGCTGAAGATTTTAGAAACGCCAGCAATATTACTGTTCAGTACAATCACGTTACAGAATCTTTTATTGGCAAAAATGCGCAACTCACACTTGTGAAACTACAAGTGGAAACTAAGAACGTAAAAGGCATACATTCATTAGAAGCACTTTTGCAACGCGATTCAACTTTTAATGCTTCAACTATCACGTTCGAAGGCAATGTAATTCGCAATAATATTACCGCGCAGCTTTTGGGCGAAAATGCTCATGCCGATTTAAGCGGTTTATATTTTGGAAAAGAAAATGCAAGTATTGATAATAATATTCTTGTGAAACATCTTGCGCCCAATTGCACCAGCAATCAGTTGTATAAAGGTGTAATGAATGATGAATCTGTAGGTTCATTTAGCGGGAAAATATTTGTAGATCAAATTGCGCAAAAAACTAACGCTTTTCAATCGAGTAAAGGTTTGTTGCTTTCAAATGAAGCAAGCATAAACAACCGCCCGAACTTAGAAATTTTTGCCGATGATGTAAAATGTTCGCATGGTGCAGCAATTGGACAATTAGATGAAAATGCCCTGTTTTATTTGCAGGCACGCGGTATTCCGTTTGAACTTGCAAAGCAGCTGCTTACTTACGCTTTTGTACACGAAGTTGCTGAGCGCATACAAGCAAAACCGCTCCGCCAGTTCATTTGCGATAAGCTGAAAGAAGAGTTGAAGTTGAATTGGTAATTTGAAATTTATTTAAAAGTGAACACAATTAGTGATGTAAGAAATTTATTTCCCATTTTAAATCAAAAGGTAAATGGGAAACCGCTGATATATTTTGATAATGCAGCAACATCGCAAAAACCAAAGCAGGTAATTGAAGCGATAGAAAATTACTATAGCCAATACAATAGCAATATTCACAGAGGTGCGCACTATTTGGCAAATTTAGCTACGGAGGCTTACGAGCATTCGCGCCAAGTTATTGCGCAATATTTGAATGCTGAAACACAAGAAATAAATTTTGTGCGCGGCACTACCGAAGGTATAAATTTAGTGGCACAAACTTATGGTAAAGCCAATGTAAAAGCCGGTGATGAGATAATAGTTTCTGCTATGGAACATCACAGCAACATTGTGCCTTGGCAAATGCTGTGCGAAGAGAAAGGTGCTACTTTAAAAGTTGTTCCCATTTTCGATTCGGGCGATTTGGATATGGAAGCGTATGAAAAACTACTTTCAGCAAAAACAAAAATAGTTGCAGTTACATACATTTCAAATGCTTTGGGAACAGTGAATCCTGTGCAAGAAATTATAGCAAAAGCACATGAAGTTGGTGCTGTTGTTTTGGTAGATGCAGCGCAAGCGGTTCAACATAAAAAGATTGATGTAAAAGCGTTAGATGTAGATTTTTTAGCTTTCAGCGGACATAAAGTTTTTGGACCTACTGGAATAGGTATTTTGTATGGCAAGAGAGAACTTTTAGAAGCTATGCCGCCATACATGGGCGGTGGTGAAATGATTGATAACGTTACGTTTGAGAAAACTACTTTCAATAAAATTCCCTACAAATTTGAAGCCGGAACACCACACATAGAAGGTGGAATTGTGCTTGGCAAAGCAATAGAGTTTGTGCAAGAAATTGGGTTGGATTTTATTGCTGAAAAAGAAGCTGAATTGCTACATTATGGAACCCAAAAGCTCTCTGCAATTGATGGATTGCGGTTTGTGGGAACAGCACAAGAAAAATGCTCTGTTATTTCTTTTTTAGTTAAAGATATTCACCCTTACGATATTGGTACATTATTGGATAAACAAGGCATAGCCATTCGCACTGGGCATCATTGTTGCCAACCACTTATGAAGCGCTTACAGATTGAAGGAACTTGCCGCGCCTCATTCGCTTTTTACAACACTGCCGAAGAAATTGATGTGTTTGCCAAAGCATTGGAGAAATCAATAGCGATGCTTTCTTGAGCTAAAGCAAAATTGTTGTTGTAATAATGAAGATTGTGTCTTAGTAAACTAAAACTTTTGTAGCAGTATTATTCACACGAACAAAATAAAGTCCTTTTTGTAAGTTACTGTATTCTAAAGTATAAACTCCGGAAGTATTATTAATTGTTTGAGCGTATATTTTCTTTCCTGCCAAATCAAACAATTCAATAGTTTCTGCTTGCGAATTTAAAGTCGCCAATTCAACAATAATTTGTTGTTTTTCTATATCAAAGCGAGCATTTATTTTCTGTGTATTTTCTGCGATATTTTTAATTGAAGTTGGAGTGCCTAACTGACATGCACTATCTTTTTCAATTACTTTTAAATATAAGCTAAATCCGGCTTGTTGTGCCATACTTTCATCAATAGGATATGTGGTAGGAAAGCCCATTGCTTTTACATACGCTGTTCCTGTAAACGCAATATCATAGCGTTTTGCAGTGTCTGTGGTACTTCCATAAACAACAAAGCAGCCATTTTTTCCACCAATAAAAGTGCAAGTAGCATTATAGCAAACGTAATTGATGCCTGAAGGTAAATTACTTACTGTTTCCATTTTAAAAGAATCAATAGTTGCATTGATTCCCTGTACAGTATATTGTGTTGGCAGAAGCACATTCACGACTTGCTCATAGTAAACCCCACGCTCAATACATGGAATAGAATCTGCTCTTGGAGTGCTTCCAACGGTAGTGTTATTATTGTTTGGAGTGCAAGTGATTTGTGCATTTGCACCAATTGTAAACGCTGTAAAAATAAAGAGTAAAACTTTTTTCATTTTAAATATTTGATGCTAAAGTAGGATTATTATCAAAGTAGTTAGGGATTTTTTCTTGACTCAAAAGTTTTGCTTTTAGTAAACAAAATTCCTTTTTGTATTTAATTTTAGAAATGTTTTAATGGAAAATAAAATTTCTATAATTTGCAATTCAAATCTAACTATACATGCAACAATACGATGTAACTATTTTAGGTGGCGGCTTAGCTGCGCTTACACTTTCAATTCAAATTAAACTCAAGAATCCTAATGCTAAAATTTTAGTTTTAGAAAAACGAAAAAGTGAAGCAACCGTTGCAGCACATAAAGTAGGCGAATCTACGGTTGAATTAGCGGGCTACTATTTTAGAGAAATTTTGGGTTTAGGAAAATACTTAGATGAATTTGAATTGCCTAAGCATGGTTTGCGATATTACTTTAAGTCTAACAATAAAAATGATATAACAACAAGAGTTGAATTAGGTCCAAGAAATTGGTTAAAGTATCATACTTATCAAGTTGATAGAGGCACTTTTGAAAATTTTTTAATTAAGAAAAATCTTGAATTAGGAACTGAAATTGTGTTAGATGCCCGCGTTACAGATGTGGAGTTAGGAAATGGCAATAATGCGGTGAAGTATGTTGAAGGAGGAACCGCAAAAACAGTAACAACTTCATGGATAGTTGATGCCAGCAGCCGCATGAGTTTGCTTAAAAGAAAATTAGGTTTTGAAAAGCCGATAGAACACAACTGTAACTCGGCTTGGTTTCGGGTGAAAGGTGTAGTGGATGTGGCTAAGTGGGGAAACAATAAAGAATGGCAAAATCAACTGCCAGATAGGCTGCGTTATTTAAGCACGGTACACTTTCTCGATAATGGTTATTGGGTTTGGATAATTCCACTTGGTTCAAAAAATACAAGTATTGGAATTGTTGCAGACCAAGATATTCATCCATTTGATACTTACAATACGCTTGAAACTGCAATGGAATGGTTGAAAACAAATGAGCCGCAGTTTTGTAAAGAGATAGATTTAAGCCCTGAAAACATTCTTGATTTTAAAATTCTAAAACACTTTGCACATCATTCTGAAAGGCTTTTTGATGGCTACCAAAAATGGGCAGCAACCGGTGAAGCAGGCGCGTTTTTAGATCCTTTTTATTCTCCCGGCAGCGATTTAATTTCCTTGAGCAATACGCTAATTAGCGATGTAATTTTGCGCAGCTTAAAAGGTGAAGATGTGGCGTTTAGAGCTGATGTTTACGAGCAAACATATCTAGGATTGATTGATAGTTGGATTCCGATATATAAAGATAAGTACAAACTAATGGGCAATACTCAAATTATGGTACTTAAAATATTTTGGGATTGGGCTGTTTATTGGTCTGTGCCAACAGTGTTGTTTACCAATAATGCTTTTACTGATTTGAATTTGGTGAAAAAACTGTTTTCTGCACCAGATGGTTTAGGTCGAAAATTTGGAAAGTTGGGCAATAGAGTTCAGCAGTTATTGTTGGATTGGCGTCCTTACGAAAACAAGGTTTTGGAAGGGAAATATATTGACCCATTTGATTTAGAATATTTGCGAAAGCTGCAATACGAAATTGAAATGAATCAAGGTGAGAATTTAATTGATAAGATGGCAGAAAACATTTCGCTGTTAGAGAAATTTGCTGCTGAAATTTTCAGAAAAATTAGTGCCGAAGTGAAAGGCACAGATATGAATCTAAAAGTAAATCCTTATGAAATGGTTTTAGATGTGGAAAATAAATTGAATATTCCGGAAGTATCTGATGAACACAACGTTGCACCAGACAAAATGATGCGCGAAGCTGTTGCTACCATTTGGTTTGAAAATGAAATTGTAAAATTGTGAGTGAACAAATTCTTCAAAACATAGCTAAAGTTCAAGGTGCTTTTCAAGAAGGTGCAAAAATTGCAGCACAAGTTGATATGCAAGAATTTTCCTCTCGTTTTGAGAATGAAAATACACCTTATTTATCGGCTAAATTTGAAGGCGCATCTTACCAATTTGCACTAAGCAATATCGAAAATTTGGAAAGTGATTGGCTATGGTTTGTAAACAATAATCCAAAACATCAAATCCAAATTTTTGTTGGACTGGGCTGGGCTTTGGCAGAAACGAACAATCTTGATAGTTGTAGTGAATGTGATTTTATTTCAGAAGAAGCAAAGCAGAAAGTAGCTGACGGTTTTGGCTTTTATGAAGGCACTTTTAGAAAACGGAAAGTTGTTTCCTTAGTTCAAAACAATATTTTCCCACAAAAATTTTTTCAAGATTATTATGCCGGAGTAGGAAGAAGTATTTGGTATAGTAACTTGGGTAACCCAAATGAGGCTTTTCAATTTATCGAAAAATTTCCTGAGCAAGTTAAGCCCTATTTGTGGAGGGGAATTGGCACTGCCTTTTGCTATGTTGGTGGATTCTCCGTGAGTGAACTAGAGCAAATAGTTTCGACTTCAAATAGCTATAAACAACAATTTTCTGAGGGAGTTGCAGCCTGTTATATTTCACGAAAAAAATCAAAATTGCTAACCGATGAAGTTCTGTTAGCAGCAGCATATTTTTCGATAAAAGATTGACGATTTTCTAAGCTATCTGCTTCTTAAAATTAAAAAGCCTGCTGTTACATTGCAACAGCAGGCTTTAACTTTTTAGCTAAGTAAGTATTATAGATTTTCAAAAATGCCGGCAATACCTTGTCCGCCACCGATACAAGCTGTAACCATTCCGTATTTTACGTTTCTGGCTTTTTGTTCTTCAATAAGTTTCATAAACAAGTAAGTGCCCGATGCTCCGAGTGGATGACCTAATGCAACTGCGCCACCGTTCACGTTGATGATGCTTGTGTCTAATTGTGCTTCTTTAATTACACCTAAAGATTGAGCTGCAAATGCTTCGTTCAATTCCATTAAACCAAGGTCGCCCATGTTTAAGCCTGCACGCTCTAATGCTTTTGGAATTGCAACCGCAGGTCCCATTCCCATGTAGCGCGGATCTACTCCGGCAGTTACCGAAGTTACCAATCTTGCGATAGGCGTAAGGTTTAATTCTTTTACCACTTTTTCGCTCACTACAAGCACAAATGCTGCGGCATCAGAGGTTTGTGATGAGTTGCCCGCAGTTACTTGGCCTCCGGCTTTAAATACTGGTTTTAATTTTGCTAAACCTTCCATTGTGGTGTCTTTGCGCGGACCTTCATCTGTATCTACAATGTACTTTCTGCTTTTCTTTTTTCCACCTTCGTAGTAAACTTCTTCTACTTCTACTGGAGTAATAAATTGTTTAAATTTTCCGGCAGCCAATGCGGCTAAAGCTTTCTGGTGAGAATTGAATGAAAATTCATCGCTTTGTTCACGAGTAATTCCATATTTATCTGCAATGTTTTCGGCAGTTAAACCCATACCGATGTAGTAATCGGGGTGTTCGTTTGCAATGGTAAAGTTAGGTACAGTTTTGTAACCAACTGTTGGCACCAAGCTCATGCTTTCGGTTCCACCTGCAATAATAACGTCAGCCATTCCTGAACGAATTTTTGCAGTTGCCATAGCAATAGTTTCTACACCTGAGCCGCAATAGCGGTTTACGGTTACGCCCGAAACTTCCATTGGTAAAGAACGCAGAGCAACCCAACGCCCCATTTGCAAGCCTTGTTCGGCTTCAGGAACTGCGTTTCCTACAATCACATCATCAACTCTTTTTGGGTCGAATTGTGGTACTTTAGATAATAAATCTGTGATGGCATAGTATGCTAAATCTACAGGAGTGGTAAAACGAAATCCTCCTTTTTTAGCCTTGCCAATGGCGGTTCTTGAACCCGCTACGATATAAGCTTCTTGTAACATATTTTAGTTTTTGTGCCATAGGCTATGGGCTTTGAGCCGTGAGCTATGACTGTTTATTTAATAATTTATTCAGATTAAAAATTTTCTTTTGAAGATGAATTAGCTTTTCAGTAATAGAATTGAAAGAATCATCACTTAAGTGCTCCAAGCGATTTGCAATAATGAGCTGAGTTTCTAATTCACAAGCAAAGCCATAAGCAAAATGCAAATACTGGCTAAACTGTTTTTCTGTTTCTCTGCCTACTCCTTCTGAGATATTTGATGGAATTGAAATTACGGCACGTTGAATTTGAGAAGTAATACCATACAATTCAGATTTTGGGAAAACTGATGTTGCTTGATAAACTTCAACTGATAAATCTACTGCCATATTCCAAACCTCTAATTTTTTATAGTCTCTCATAGAGCTCAAAACTCATAGCTAATTGCTCAAAGCATTTTAGTTTCTCAACGGCTTACCACTGGTTAAAATTGATTGAATACGTTCCAATGTTTTCTTTTCACCGCAAAGTTGCAAGAATGCTTCTCTTTCTAAATCGAGAAGATATTGCTCGCTCACTTTTGATTCGGCTGAAAGATCGCCTCCACAAAGCACATAAGCTATTTTACGCGCAATTTTTTCATCGTGCTCGCTGGCGTATTTTCCTACGCGGAAAGCTGCTGCACCTGAATATAATGCGGCTAATCCTGTTCTGCCTAAAACAGTAATGTCTTCGCGCTGAACCGGTTGAACGTAACCATTGCTGTATAGCTCTAATACTTTTTCTTTAGCTTCTTTAATGTGGCGATCTGCATTCATTACAATTTGGTCTTTCTTGCGATCCATCACACCGATATTGAAACCTTCAACAGCTGAAGTGGCTACTTTTGCAGTTGCAATTGCTGTAAAGCGCTCTGCTAATTGTGTAATTTGAGTATCGCCTGCATAGAACGAATCGCTGGCACGCAAAGCCATTTCTTTTGTGCCGCCACCGCCAGGAATTAAACCAACGCCCACTTCAACTAAACCAATGTAAGTTTCGGCCTGTGCCACTGCGCTATCGCTGTGCATGGTAATTTCGCAACCACCGCCAAGTGTTAAGCCTTTAATAGCTGCAACTGTTGGTATAGAAGAATAGCGCAAGCGCATAGTTGTTTTTTGGAACGCTTGAATAGCAAAATCCAATTCATCATAATCCTGCTCTACTGCCATCATAAATATCATGGCAAGGTTTGCTCCTGCACTAAAGTTTGTACCACTATGACCTAACACAACGCCTTTCCAACCTTGAGTTTCAGCCAAGTCAATTCCTTTGTTTATGGCTTCTAAAACTTCACCACCTAAAGAGTTCATTTTAGTATTCCATGAAACGTTTAACACGCCATCTCCCAAATCGTCAATTCTTGCTCCTGAGTTTTTCCAAATTGGTTTGGTAGAAGATTGAATATCTGAAAGGATAATGAACGATTCGCGACCCGGAATAGTTTTGTATGATTTAGAAGGAATATCGTAGAAAAGACGTTTGCCATTTTCTACTTTGTAGAAAGTAGTGTTTCCGGCAGCTAAAAATTCATCAACCCAAGCGCCAAGTTTCACTCCGGCAGCTTTCATATTTTCTACCGTAGCTTTTACGCCAACAATATCCCATTGTTCAAAAGGTCCGAGTTCCCAACCGAAACCTGCACGCATAGCATCGTCAATGCGATAAAGTTCATCAGAAATTTCAGGAATACGCAAGCTCACGTAGCTGTTTACGTAGAAAGAAAGTTTGCGCAAAAAGTCGCCATGTTTATCGGTTGAAGCCGCTACTGCTTTTAAGCGTTTTGGTAAATCTTCAATGTTTTTACCAATTTCGATAGTAGTAGATTTGGGTTTGCCTTTAGGTTTGTATTCAAGTGTTTTCCAGTCTAAAGTTTCAAACGATTTTTTGCCGCTGGCATCTTTAGTTTTCTTGAAAAATCCTTGACCTGTTTTATCGCCATGCCATTTGTTGGTATCCATTTGCGAAATCCAAGTTGGAACTTGGAAAACATCGCGATATTCATCGTTTGGAAGGTTGTCGTAAGCACCTTTCATTACTTTAATCATGGTGTCTAAACCAACCACATCTGTGGTGCGGAAAGTGGCAGATTTTGGCTTGCCGATTAAAGTTCCTGTAAGTGCATCCACTTCATCAATAGTTAAATCCATTTCCTGCATTAGTTTAATAACAGCACCAATGCTGAAAACGCCAACGCGATTGGCAATAAATGCAGGTGTATCTTTACATAAAACGGTTTGCTTGCCTAAAAACAAATCGCCAAAGTTCATTAAGAAATCTACTACTTCGGGATGCGTATATTGAGTTGGAATTATTTCTAACAAACGCAAGTAGCGCGGTGGGTTAAAAAAGTGTGTGCCGCAGAAATGTGCTTTAAAATCATCGCTTCTGCCTTCAGCCATTAAATGAATTGGAATACCTGAAGTGTTTGATGTGATAAGCGTTCCGGGTCTGCGGAATTTTTCTGCTTTTTCAAAAACTTGTTGTTTAATGTCTAAGCGCTCCATTACCACTTCAATAATCCAATCGGCTTCTTTTATCCAACTCATGTTGTCGTCAAAGTTTCCGGTTTTGATGTGTGCAGCGAGTGCTTTATCGTAAACAGGACTTGGATTGCTCTTTATTGCAAATGCCAAATGGTCGTTTACTAATTTGTTGCGAAGAGCAGGTTTTTTTGCATCTTCTTCTTTTAAATCGAAAGGTACAATGTCTAATAAAATTACTTTAAGTCCGATGTTTGCACAATGGAGCGCTATTCGGCTGCCCATTACACCGGAACCCAAAACCGCTACGGTTTTTACCTTACGAGCTTTTGCCGGAGTTACGGCAACTGCAAGTTTTTCTGTTGATGTTTCCATTTTTGTTTATTGAAATTTTAATTGATTGATTATTGTTTACTTTTTAAGTTTTCTGAAATAAAGCATTTCCTTTTTTGCATAAAATAGTTCCCAGCCTTTGTGTTCAAACTTGAATATTAACCCTTGAATACCTGCCGAAAATTGTGATTTATCAACTTGCTGAATCTCTAATTTAGCCATCTTCTGCTCGTCTGCTTTCCCTTCTATTTTTACCCAATTGTATTTTACACTATCTTGCCCCTGCGACCAGGTTGAAGCATATTTATATTTACTCTGCGCTAATAATACATTACTTAAAAGCATAAGAACAAACAAAATAAAGTGCGTTTTCATTTTAATTTAAAATTGTATAAAACGATTACGAAGCTAAAGTATATTTTTTACCAAACAAGCGTTTGGTAAAAAATGAGACATAAAAATAGCACAATAAAGTGTTAATATTTTTCAAAAGAAAAGTATTGGTAATTAGAAAACTGCTCTCGCAATTTCAATAGTTGCTTCGTGGCGGCTCATGGTGTAATAATGTAAGCAGGAAACGCCATGTGCTTTCAGTTCCTTAGATTGTGCTATTGCCCATTCTATGCCAAGTTGTTTTACTTGTTTGTCGTCCTTGCATTTTTGTATTTCATCAACCAAATCTTCAGGAATATCAATATTAAATACTTTGGGAAGTGTTCTAATTTGTCCTTTGGCAGTGAGTGGTTTTATTCCCGGAATAATAGGAACATTTATTCCTGCAGCTCTGCATTTTTTCTCAAATTCAAAGAATTTTTGGTTGTCAAAAAACATTTGAGTTACAATGTAATCTGCGCCCATATCTACTTTGTGTTTCAACCATTTTAAGTCAGATTTTAGGTTTGGAGCTTCAATATGTTTTTCAGGATAACCTGCCACACCAATGCAAAAATCGGTCTTTAATTCATTCTCGGTTTCTTCGTGCAAAAACCTGCCTTTGTTCATATTGGCAACCTGCTCCACTAATTCACTGGCGTATTTGTGAATCCGTTTTTCGTTCTGCGATTTATTGTGTCCTGCATCGCCTTGCAACAGCAATACGTTGTGAACGCCCAAATAATGCAAGGTAAAAAGTGCGTCTTCGGTTTCTTCCGGTGTGAAGCCATAACAAATTAAATGCGGCACGGTTTCCACTTTAAAGCGTTCTTTTATGGCTACGCAAATTCCCGCAGTTCCAGGGCGTTTGCGCACAGGCACTTCTTCAATTAAGCCATCAATACGTTTTTTGTAAATTATTTCTTCGCGGTGATAAGTTACATCAACAAATGGCGGTTTAAATTCCATTAAAGGTTCAATTACCGACAACAAATCGTTGATAGTTTTTCCTTTGCGCGGAGGCAAAACTTCGATAGAAAAAAGTGTGTTTTTAGTATTTGCTAAATGTTCAGTTACTTTCATTAGGGTGGCGAATGTATATACGAAAGGCTTAGGTTGTAATAAGTGCTAAAAATTCTTCGGCAAAAATTCTATTGTTGCTCAAGCGCGGAACTTTATGTTGTCCACCTAATTTTTCTTTTGCACCAAGCCAATTTCTAAAAAGATTTTGCGGTACAGCTACTATTTGTAAAGGTTGCAAAATATAATTGCCGCTTCGTTTTGCTTTGTAATCGGAGTTTAGCTGTTGCAATTTTTCATCTAAGATATGTTGAAATTGAACAGTTGATTTTGGCGTATTTTCAAATTCAATAAACCATTGATGGCAAATTTTTCCATCTTCTAAAAATAATGGAGCGGCAGAAAATTCTTGCACGTGCATTCCGGTTGTTTTACTTGCTGCTGCAATAGCTTCTTCTGCATTGTGAACCATCAATTCTTCACCAGCAATATTGATGTATTGCTTGGTTCTGCCAACAATTTTAAATCGGTATGGATTGATGGAAGTAAATTCAACGGTATCGCCCAAAGCATAGCGCCACAAGCCGCTGTTGGTTGTAAGGATAATTTCGTAAAGTATATTTTTAATTACGCCTTCGAGCGGAACAATCTGTTGCGGATGCTCCAATTCTCGAAATTCGTAAAATATATCGTGTTGAGGAAGTAGCAAAAGTTCATCAGTATTTTCTGTGTCGCTAAAGGCGAAAAAACCTTCGCTGGCATTGTAGGCATTGATGTAATTCACTCGTTTGCCAACTATATTTTCAAACTGAGTTTGGTATGGCGAAAAGTTTACGCCCCCGTGAATGTAAAGTTCAAAATTATGCCAAACTTGCTCAATATTTTTCTTGCCTGAAATTTGAAGAACAGCTTTTAGTAACTCTAATGACCAAGATGGAACGCCACTTAATCCGGTTACATTTTCAAAAGCGGTTTGGCGTGCAATGGCATTTAATTTTTCGTCCCAATTAGAAAGTAGTGCAGTAGCCAAATCAGGTGTTCTTAGTCGCTGAATCCATTGTGGTATTTGGTTAGTTAAAATTGCTGATACATCACCAACAAAAGCAGATGGATTATTGGGAACAGTCTGCAACGAGCCGCTCACCACTAAGTTTTTTCCCTTAAAAATTTTATTGTTGGGAAAACGCTCAAAGTAGGAAGCCAACAAATGTCTGCTACCTTGAAAATGTCCCTTAAACATTGAGCTTTTACTTACCGGAATATATTTGCTTACATCAGTTGTTCCGCTCGATTTTGCAAAGTTGGTAATGCTATCTGCGCAAAGAATATTTTCTTCTCCACGCATCATTTTTTCAATATACGGTTTTAAATCTTCGTAAGTAACAACCGGAATGTGCGAAACAAAAGAAGCGTAGTTAGTAGAAATTGCAGCAAATTGCTTTAAGTAACTTACTTTCCTATTATGGTAAATAATTTTATCTAATTCTAATTCTTGAAGCTCAACTGCAGATTCGCGAATTTTATTCAGCGATTGAATTTTTGCCTGCACATAAATATTTCCTACAAAACCAAACATATTCTAAGCGGCAAATTTCTTAAAATAGAGGATATGGCAAAAGCATTTTCAGTTTTAATTCTGCACCAAACAATCGCGCTTAAAATTTCGCTATTCTAAGCAAAACAGTACATTGGCACGCTTAAATTTAAAAATTGAATAGCGATGAGCAAGCAACAATATATACTTTCTTTAGATCAAGGAACAACTTCTTCACGAAGCATTTTGTTTGATGCCGAAGGCAATGCAGTTGCCGTTTCGCAAAGAGAGTTTTCGCAAATATTTCCTAAGCCGGGTTGGGTAGAGCACGACCCGATTGAGATATGGAATTCTCAACTTTACACTGCAAAAGAAGTGATGAAGAATTTAGGAATTTCTGCTGCACAAATTGCAGGAATTGGCATCACCAATCAACGAGAAACTACAGTGGTTTGGGATAAACAAACAGGGCAACCGATTCACAATGCTATTGTGTGGCAAGATAGAAGAACAGCATCAATTTGTGATGAACTGAAAAAAAGCGGACACGAAAAGTACATCAATGATAATACAGGTTTAGTGGTAGATGCCTATTTCAGCGGAAGCAAGTTGAAATGGATTTTAGATAATGTAAAAAATGCGCGCAAGCGTGCAGAGAATGGAGAACTTTTGTTCGGAACAATTGATACTTGGCTACTTTGGAATTTAACCGGAGGAACAGTACACGCTACTGATTATAGCAATGCTTCGCGCACTATGATGTTTAATATTAAGAAGTTGCAATGGGATAAAAAAATGCTCGATTTACTTGGTGTGCCGCGCATTATGCTTCCAGAAGTGATGGACAGTAGCAAGTTTTATGGCTTAACAGATTCTTTTTTGTTTGAAGAAAAGCAAGTGCCCGTTTGCGGCATCGCGGGCGACCAACAAGCAGCTCTTTTTGGTCAAGCATGTTTTAACGAGGGCATGGCGAAAAACACTTACGGCACAGGTTGTTTTTTACTCATGAACACAGGAGAAAAGCCAGTAAAAAGTAAACAAGGCTTAATCACTACCATCGCTTGGGGAATAAATGGTAAAGTGGAATATGCTTTAGAAGGTAGTGTGTTTATTGCAGGTGCAGCGATACAATGGCTTCGCGATGGTTTAAAGCTTATTGATAGCGCACAAGAAAGTGAATATTTTGCCAAAAGTGTTGATAGTAGCGAAGGTGTAATTGTTGTTCCTGCTTTCACGGGCTTAGGCGCGCCATATTGGGATATGTATGCACGAGGAGCAATATTTGGATTAACGCGCGGCACTACGAAAGCGCATTTGGTTCGTGCCACATTAGAGTCTTTAGCTTTTCAAACACGCGATGTGCTTAATGCTATGGAAAAAGATGCAGGCGTTAAACTAAAATCGTTGAGAGTAGATGGTGGGGCAAGTAACAACAATTTTTTAATGCAATTTCAAAGTGATGTACTTGGCACTCCGGTTGATAGACCGAAAACAACTGAAACAACAGCTTTAGGTGCGGCTTATTTAGCAGGTTTAGCAGTAGGTTTTTTCAAAAAAAGTAGCTTAGCAAAACAATGGCAAAAAGACACGACTTTTAAACCTAAAACCAAACTGGCTGAACGCGAAGAAAAATATCTAAAATGGCAAAAAGCGGTAAATGCTACCATGAAAATTGATTAGCATTTTAGTGTTTTTACTTGTTCATTTTACTGTGCTTACGGCTATAAGCAAAATACAAAAGTATGCCTATTGCCATCCACACAACTAAGCGTATCCAAGTATCAAGCGGCAAAGAAATCATCATTGCAGCACAAGTGAGAATACCTAAAATAGGCACAAGTGGCACTAATGGCGTTTTAAAACTTCTTGGTGCATCAGGCATGGTTTTGCGCATTACTAAAACGCCAATGCAAACTAATATGAAAGCAAAAAGTGTCCCAATACTTGTCATTTCGCCAACCACTCTTGCAGGCACAAATGCAGCAAATAAGCTCACGAAAATCATAAAGAATAGATTGGAGCGGTGTGGAGTTTTAAAGCGCTTGTGAACATGCGAAAAGAAATCGGGTAAAAGCCCATCTTTACTCATAGAATAAAATACACGGGTTTGTCCCATCAATAAAACCATAATTACAGATGAATATCCTGCAAGAATTGCCAATATAATTGCTTGGTTAAGCCATTTAAAAGGTGTGTGTTCCACAGCAACAGCTACCGGAGCAATTCCATCTTGACCTTGAAACTCTTTGTAGTTGGCAAGCCCTGTCATAACATGCGCAAACAGCACATACAACACTGTGCAAATAGCAAGTGATAACAAAATTCCAATTGGCATATCGCGCTTTGGATTTTTAGCTTCTTGCGCAGCAGTAGAAACGGCATCAAAACCAATATATGCAAAGAAAATTATTCCTGCCGCTCGTGCAATTCCACTCCACCCAAACTCTCCAAAAACACCTGTGTTTTCCGGAATATAAGGAACATAGTTTTGCGGGTTTATATATGACCAACCTAACCCAATAAACAACAGCACTACCATTATTTTTAATGCCACGATAATGTTGTTTACAAACGAAGATTCTTGAGTTCCTTTTATTAAAAGTAGCGACATTAAAACCACAATCATCACTGCCGGAAAATTCATGATTCCATGCACCACACTGCCATCAGCGAGTGTAACGGTATCGAAAGGCGACATTACCCAAGCGTCAGGAATTTGAATGCCAATTCCATGCAAAAACTTTTTTAAATACCTACTCCAACTTATGGCTACAGTAGCTGCGCCAACTGAATATTCTAAAACCAAATCCCAACCGATTATCCATGCAATAAATTCGCCCATTGTGGCGTAAGAATATGTATAAGCACTCCCGGCCACCGGAATCATACTGGCAAATTCTGCATAGCACAAACCTGCAAATGCGCAACCTAATGCGGCAATTAAAAATGCAATAGTTACGGCAGGACCTGCATTGTAACCCGCTGCAAGCCCGGTAATTGAAAACAATCCTGCTCCGATAATTACACCAATTCCCAATGCCACCAATGCACCAACGCCTAAAGTTCGCTTGAGTGTATCTGCGCCTTCTTCACTTTCACTAATAAGTTGAGGAATAGATTTTTTACTAAATAATGCCATCTGTTTTAAATGATTAAGCGCACAAAATAACTTTTTTTTAGTTTTTGAAAATGTATTTTAAAATTGTTTTCCTGAACACCAAACGTTGTACTAAAAAGTTTCCTTTTCCACAATACGCCCGAAAGTTTTAGCTTTAAACAGTAGGAATGAAGCTACTTTCGTGCATAATCTTTTATTGTAGAACATGGCTAAAGAGAAAGAGCAAAACGGAGTTAGTTATACCGAAGACCACATTAGAACATTAGATTGGATTGAGCATTTGCGCTTGCGTCCGGGAATGTATATTGGCAAAACAGGCGATGGTTCTTCGCCCGATGATGGTATTTATATTTTGGTGAAAGAAGTGATAGATAACTGCATTGACGAATACCAAATGGGTTATGGAAAGAAGGTGGAAATTAAGGTGAACAAAGATAAAGTAACCGTGCGCGATTATGGGCGTGGTATTCCTTTGGGGAAGTTGGTAGATGTGGTGAGCAAAATGAATACCGGTGCTAAGTACGATTCACAGGCATTTAAGAAAAGCGTAGGATTAAATGGCGTGGGTACAAAAGCGGTGAATGCGCTTTCTACTCATTTTCAAGTTTTTGCAGTGCGCGATGGCGAAAAGAGAACTGCTGTTTTTGAACGAGGCGAACTAAAAGAAGAAGGAAAAATTGAAAAAACGGATGAACCAAACGGTACAGGTGTAGAGTTTATTCCGGATACTCAAATATTTAAGAATTACCATTTCCGCCATGAGTTTGTGGAAACAATGGTGCAGAATTACACTTACTTAAATACCGGACTTGCATTCATTTACAATGGCACACGCTATATTTCTCAGCGCGGTTTATTCGATTTGCTTTCGCGAAAAAAAGACCCAGAGAATCTGCGCTATCCGATTATACATTTAATTGGTGAAGACATCGAAATTGCACTCACGCATACGAACCAATACGGAGAAGAATATTACAGTTTTGTGAACGGGCAATACACCGTGCAAGGCGGTACTCATTTAGGCGCTTTTCGCGAAGCTATTGTGAAAACAATTCGTGATTTTTACAAGAAAGATTTTGATACGGTTGATATTCGTGAAGCTATTTGTGGTGCTATTTCTATTCGTATTCAAGAGCCGGTGTTTGAATCGCAAACCAAAACTAAATTAGGTACTGATAAACTAATTGGCGATGGTAGAAGCATGAAACAATTTGTGCTTGATTTTCTAAAACAAGATTTAGATAATTTCTTACATAAAAACCCTGAAACTGCCGATGCGCTTTTAAAAAGGATACAACAAAGCGAACGTGAGCGCAAAGAGATTTCAGGCATCAAAAAATTAGCAAACGAAAGAGCTAAAAAAGCGAATATCCATAACAAGAAATTGCGCGATTGCAAAGTTCATTTTAATGATGCAAAAGGAGAGGAGCGCATCAACTCAACACTGTTTATTACCGAGGGCGATAGCGCCAGCGGTTCACTCACTAAAAGCAGAAATCCTGAAACGCAGGCTGTTTTTAGTTTGCGCGGTAAGCCGCTCAATTGCTTTGGTTTAACAAAGAAAATAGTTTACGAAAACGAAGAGTTTAACTTACTGCAACACGCACTAAATATTGAAAATTCTATTGACGATTTGCGCTATAACAATGTGATAATTGCTACCGATGCCGATGTGGACGGAATGCACATTCGCTTGCTATTGCTCACCTTCTTTTTACAGTTTTTTCCTGATGTGGTGCGCAACGGACATATAAAAATTTTAGAAACACCTTTGTTTAGAGTGCGCGATAAGCAGCAAACATTTTATTGCTACGATGAAGCTGAAAAACAAGAAGCAATAAAGAAACTTCGCGGTAAGCCGGAAATTACACGCTTTAAAGGTTTGGGTGAAATTTCGCCCGAAGAATTTGAACGTTTTATTGGGGAAGACATGCACCTAAGCCCTGTAATTATTTCTGATGATAAAAAGATAAAAGGCTTGTTGGAATATTACATGGGCAAAAATACCCAAGAGCGCCAAGATTTTATCGTAAATAATTTACGAGTTGAAACGGATAAACCTGTTTTAACTTCAGAAGTTGTAGAAGAAGCATTGGTGTAGTTTAGGTTATTTTGCATCACATGAAAAATATATTAAAAAATAGTATTGCTGATTTTTGCAAACTCTAACAGTAGCAAGCCTTTTGCTTACTTACTTTAGCACGCAGCACAAAGATTTTTGTGTTGATTTTTATAGAATAAAAATAAAGTAATGAAGTACGAGAAAGATATTGATGTTAGAGTTTTAATACCAATTAACCGGCATACATTGTTGTTGCAAATGTTTAGTGAACTTCCTGTTGGAGAAAGTTTTACCTTCATAAACGATCACGATCCAATTCCTCTTTACTATGAATTTCTTTCTATACATGGCGAAGTAGTTGGTTGGGAATATTTAAACCGTGGCGGAAGAGATTGGAAAGTGAAAGTAACGCGAACTGCCACCTCGCAAGCACGAGAATTTATTGGAGTTTCAACCTTAATTGATTTAAGAAAAATAGATAAAACAGAGTGGCAAAAAGTAGTGCTTCACCGCTATGGAATGATGCCAAAAGGCGATACAATGGAATTGATTGCTGCAAGTGAGCCGCAAGAAATTCATCATATTTTCAACGAAAAATTTAGTGGAAAACACACTTGGAGTGTAAAACCCTCTGAACCTAATGAATTGATAATTCACATTAAAAAAGAAGTGAGCAGCGGGTTAGAAGAAGCAGGTTTTGCAGTGGTAAACGAGTTTGATGTTCGCCCGTATTCGCCAACTGTGCGACACGAAATGTTTTACCAAGCATTTGCAGATATAAAACCAGGCGAAGCTTTTGAATTTGTGAACGACCACGACCCAAAGCCGTTGTATTACCAAATGAAAGCCGAGAGCAAAGAGCCATTTACTTGGGAGTACTTGCAAGAAGGACCTGATGATTGGAAAGTGCGCGTGGCAAAAGTGAAAGCATCAGTTTAAAATATGTGCAAAACTGTTACTGCAATAGTTCGTTTTTCTAATAATTTTATTTACCTTCGGAGCAGAAAGTTCTTTTACAGTATAAAGTTATCCCACACAGAATGATGCGTTAGTTGGATATTATTTATCGAACCGAGCTTAAAATCGTAGTGTCAATGGCGGGCTGCATTTCACAGCAATGTGAAACTTCGTCCACAAAACAAGTTAACAGCAGATTACAGCGATGCTGCTCAGCTCAAATCCTGAATTGTTAAGCAACTTAACGTCAGGCCTCTGTGTGGGTTTTTTATTTCTTCTCGTTTATTTTCAAAAGCAGTTTTCCTGCTTCAATATTTTCTCCTTCGGCTACAAAAATTTCTTCCACTGTTCCATCTTCAATTGCGGTAATGGTGTTTTCCATTTTCATAGAAGTGAGTACAATTAGCGCTTGCCCGTTTAGTATTTTATCTCCTATTTTTACTAATACTTTCACTACACTCGCAGGCATTGGCGAAATAAAGCCACCTTTAATTTTATTTTTTTCCGGCTCAGGCAGGCGCGTTTGTAATTCAATAATTACTTGAGGAAATTCAAAGTGTTGAACAAAATATTTGTTTGCAAACTGTGTAACATAAAAAGTTTCTATTGCGCCATTAAGCTGAACATGGAATGAATTTTCTTGTGTTTCTAAATTGGTTGCCGTGTAATTTTCTTCTCCAATTTTAAATGAGAATGAGTTATCGGTGTAGTGATAATTTAAGGTGTATTGAGTTCCTGAAATGCTAAAATTGATTTGCACCGGAGCAAAGAAATTGCTGCGCCACTGTGCTGGAATATGTTTAAGTGCTGTACGTATATTTTCATTTTTTTGCCAGTGATAAAGCGTTGCGAAAATGAGGACTTTTTCAATTTGCTGCTTGCTTAGACTCGGAGTGAGTTGGGTTAAATTGTTCGCAATAAAATGTGTATTGTAATCGCCTTTTTCAAAATCTGTTCGTGCTAAAATGTTTAATAGAAATTGCTGGTTGGTAGTTGAGCCTAAGCAAACTGTTTTGCGCAAACCATAAATCATCTTGCGGATGGTTTCTTCGCGCGAAGTGCCATGTGCAATTACTTTGGCAATCATCGGATCGTAGAAAATTGAAATGTCTGAATTAGATTTTATGCCACTGTCAAAACGCAAACCTTCAATTTTAGGAGTTTGCCAAAGTGAAATTGTTCCGGTGGCAGGCAAAAAATTATTTGTTGTATCTTCAGCATAAATTCGGCATTGCAGCGCGTATCCATTAGCTTTCACGCTTTCTTGTTTTACAGAAAGCGGCTTTCCTTCGGCAACTTCAATTTGCATTTTTACCAAGTCTAAACCTGTAATTGCTTCTGTAACCGGATGCTCAACTTGCAAGCGCGTGTTCACTTCTAAAAAGTAAAATTCTCCTTCGCTGTAAATAAATTCTACCGTTCCGGCATTGTCGTAGTTTAGTGCTTTAGCCATTCGCAGAGCCGCATTGCACATAGCTTCTCGTTGTGTTTGCGAAAGAATGGGAGAGGGGCTTTCTTCTATTATTTTTTGATACCTGCGTTGAAGACTACATTCTCTTTCAAACAAGTGAATGGTATTGCCGTGTTTATCGCCCAAAATTTGAATTTCGATATGGCGCGATGCTGAAAAATATTTTTCGATTATCAATTCATCACTGCCAAATGCAAGTTGTGCCTCACGTTTTGCGCTATGGAAAGCTTCTTCAAACTCGTTTTCTGCATTAACAATCCGCATTCCTTTGCCACCTCCGCCAGCGGCTGCTTTGAGCAAAATAGGAAAGCCAATTTGCTTTGCTTCAAGTGAAAATTTTTGCAGCGATTGCTCTGTGCCATTGTAACCCGGCACCACCGGAATGTTGTTTTGCTTGGCAATTTCTTTGGCTTTACTTTTTGAACCCATCCACTCAATGGCGTTGGAGTTTGGTCCAATAAAAATGATTTTTTCTTGCTCCAAAGCGCGTGCAAAATTTTCGTTTTCACTCAAGAAACCATAGCCGGGATGCACAGCATCTGCGCCACTTGCTTTAGCAACTTCAATAATTTTCTGAATGTTTAAGTAAGAAGCACTCACTTCGCTTGAGCCGATATAGTAAGCTATATCAGCCAATTTGGTGTGTAAGCTATTTCTATCTGCATCGCTGAAAACGGCAATAGTTTTAATGCCTAATTGCTTGCAAGTGCTGAAAATTCTGCAAGCTATTTCACCTCTGTTTGCTACTAAAATGCTTTTTATCATTGCTTTGAAATAATGTTGGGATTAAAAATTACATTCTAAAAACACCGTATTTGTTTTCACTTGTAATTGGTTTATTATTTACAACTGCTAAGCAAAAACCGAGGTAATTTCTTGTTTCTCGTGGGTCAATAATACCATCGTCCCAAAGCTGCGAACTTGCATAAAATGCGTTTGATTGTTTTTCAACTTCACCCATTAAATGATTGCGAAACATGCTGGCTTGCGCTTCATCATAATTGCCGCCCATTTTTTCAACTGCTTGGCGTTGAATTATTTCCATCACACCGCTTAATTGTTCGGCCCCCATCACTGCAATTTTAGAATTTGGGTAACTGAATAAAAAGCGCGGCTGATACGCTCTTCCGCTCATAGCATAATTTCCTGCGCCATACGAAGCGCCCATCAGTATTGTAATTGCCGGAACTTCGCTATTAGAAACTGCGTTAATCATTTTAGCTCCGTTTTTAATAATTGCACCTTCTTCGTATTGCTTGCCAACCATAAATCCGGTAATGTTTTGCAGAAAAATAATTGGGGTAAGATTTTTATTACACAACTGAATAAAATGTGCGCCTTTGTTAGCACTTTCTGAAAACAGAACGCCATTGTTGGCAATAATTCCAACACTGTAACCATGAATTTTTGCCCAACCTGTAATTAAAGTATTTCCCCACTCTGGTTTAAATTCATCAAAGATTGAACCATCAACAATTCTTGCAATTACCTCGTGCGCATCGAAAGATTTTTTCACATCTGCTTGAATAATTCCTAATAGCTCTTCGCTATTGAATTTTGGCTCGGCAACTTCTGCCGGAGGCGAAAAATTAGTTTGAGCAGGACGCAGATTTGCCACAATGCTTCGCGCAAGCCGAATGGCATCTGTTTCGTTTTCTGCAAGGTAATCGCTCACGCCAGAAATGCGGCTGTGCATTTCTGCTCCGCCTAAACTTTCATCGTCCACAATTTCGTTGGTTGCCATTTTTACCAAAGGCGGACCGGCTAAAAAAACCTTTGCATTTCCTTTTACAAAAATGGTGTAATCGCTCATTCCCGGTACATAAGCGCCACCGGCTGTGCAGTTGCCAAACACTATTGAAATACTTGCATTTCCTTCTTTTGAGTTTCTTGTAATGTTTCTGAATGAAGCTCCGCCATAGTTGAAAATTTTGGCTTGCTCGGTTAAGTCTGCTCCGGCACTTTCAACCAGAGTAATAGTTGGTAAAGCATTTTCTGTGGCTATTTCGCCCAGTCTGAAACTCTTGTTGAGCGTGGCTAAATTTACGGCTCCGCCTTTATTGGTGCCAACATTTGAAATTATCATGCAGAGTTTTTCGTTCACCAATCCAATGCCGCCAACAGTTGTGGTGCCGCCTTCGCTGCCTTTGTCAGAAAGACCCGCAAATGGTAGCAACTCCATAAATGGCGAATTTTCGTCTAAGAGCAATTCTATTCTTTCGCGGGCAGAAAATTTGCCTTCGCTTTTGGCTTTTTGTATGTGTCGTTCTTTGCCTTGGTAAAGCGATTCTGCTTTGTATTTATTCAACTTTTCAATTAGCTGAAGCATGGCTTCGCGATTGCTTTTGTAACTGCTTGAATTTGAGTTTATGTTTGTAGAAAGCGTGCTCATTTGCAATTAAATTAAAGTTTGAAGAATAAAATGACTAACTGAAATTATCTACTTTTCAATTATTGCAAAATGCTTCTACATTTCCAAATCTGTTGAAAGGCTTGCAATCACCATTTTTATTTCACCATAGGAAAATTTTTCTTGAAGTTGTGTGTGCAGCTCTTTATTTGATAGTCCTTGATTTTCTTCAATGCTATGTTTTATTTCGCTCCAGCGCTCGTAGCTCATTACTTTCAAAATTTTTATTTCACCTTGCTCTATTAAACGTGCAAAATGCCCTTCGATAGTGGTAATGCCTAAGTTTCTTTCTTGAGCAATTTCTTCTATCAATTTTCCTTCTTTGTAAAGTGCTAAAGTTGTGCGGTAGGTTTCGCCTTTTTCTTTCTTTTTCTTCTCAGGCTTTTGTGGTGCTTCCACCGTAATTTGCGCTAAAGCAGTTCGCCACGAAGTATCGAATTTATCTAAATTGTCATCTTTTTGAGTTTGATTGTTCAGCACGGTAGAAGCCAAACTTTCGCATTGGTGCATGAGCCTGAGTTGATTCATTAGCATAGAATCTAAATCGTCTAATTCTTCAGCATAAGTTTTAGTGGTTTTGCCCAATTGCATTTTTCGTTTATGTAAAAAAACTTCTGCACAAACCTTTTTCAGCGGTTGGTTGAAATAATTTTGAGCTGCATTTAATCTTTCAATCAAATAAGGTTTGTCTAATGTTCTTTGTGCAAAAATTTGCTTGAGTTGGTTTAGGAATTTAGCAGAAGTTTCAGCAATGGTTTTTATGCTTTCATATTGAGTTTGTGCCCATTCTAAATGCTTTTGTTTTTCCGAAAGGTTTTCAAGTTTATTGTAGCTAAGTAAGTGATTGTTCCATTCACGCAGCATGCCGGAAAGATTGTAGCAATCCATTGATAAAGTTTGCAAATGGTGCAAGGAAGATTGTTGGAAATTTTCGCTTAAATCGCCTTGTTCGTTTTTGGTTTCTTCAAAGCTTATTACGGTTTGGTCGTTGGCAATTCCTCTTGTAGAAAATGGTGTAGAAAGCACCAAGCCATCAAGGCTTCGCAAACGTGAAAGTGCCACATAAGTTTGTCCGGCTGCAAACACATTTTTTACATCAATAATAGCTTTGTCGAAAGTTAAGCCTTGGCTTTTGTGAATGGTAATTGCCCAAGCCAAGCGCAGGGGAAATTGTGAAAAAGTGCCTAATACTTCTTCTTTAATTTCGCGAGTGTTTTCATCAACCGAATAGCGAATGTTTGTCCAAGTAAATCGCTCTACTTCTATATTTTTGTGGGTGTCGGTTTCTACAATTATGGCATCGTTATCTAATGATTTAACCACACCTGTTTTTCCATTAAAGTATCTTCCGCCTTGGTAATCGTTTTTGGTAAACATTACTTGCGCGCCTTCTTTTAAAACCAAAGTTTTATCGCAAGGAAAAATGTTTTCGGGGAAGTCGTTCTCAATTAAAGCGTGGTAGTTGTATGAAACGGAACGCAGTTGGTTCAATTCATTTTGGTTAATGCTATCGGCAAAGCGATTGTGTGTGGTAAGTGTTACAAAGCCTTCGTGTGCTTTGGGTTTAAAATTCGGAATGTAATAGCGGTTTAAAATTTCAACATCTTCTTCTTGAATTTCGTTGTATCTAATGCTGTTTAAAACATCGGTGAAAGTTTTATCCTGCTGGCGGTAAATTTTATTTAGTTCAATATAAACAGGTGGATTTTGCTCTAAAACTTTTGCCGCAAAGAAAAACGGACTGTAATAGAATTCCCTTAAAAACTGCCATTCTTCCTTTTTTACTACTGGTGGAAGTTGCAGTAAATCGCCAATAAATAGTACTTGCACGCCACCAAAAGCAGTATTGTTTCTTCGTACTTTTTGTAGCACAAAATCTATGGCATCTAAAATATCTGCGCGCAGCATACTCACTTCATCAATAATTAAAAGTTCGGCTTCGCAAAGTGTTTTACGCTTGTGATTATTCATGCGTAAATGCCTGCCTAAAGTTGCTTTTGTTTCAAACTTTACATTTCCATCGGCAATAAGGTTTCCGAAAGTTGGTAAAAAACCACCAAGCGGAAGTTGAAATTGAGAATGTAAAGTTACGCCTCCTGCATTTAATGCAGCAATGCCAGTTGGTGCTGCTACAATAGTTTTTTTGTAGGTGCTTGAAATTATTTTTTTAAGCAAAGTGGTTTTGCCCGTTCCGGCTTTTCCCGTTAAAAAAATATTTTTTGAGGTATAGCGGATAAAATTTTCGGCAATTTCGGCAGGAGAGGATTTTATTAAGTTCATTGCGGTTCAATAATACAATTTCTATTTCCCAAAACTTGACAAAAACAATTCACAATACTATGTTGTTTATTGCTTGAATAATTTTTCGCTTACTTTCGCGTTCATTTTTTAAAATTGCATCATGAAAAATATAATGAAACTATTTTTTGCGGTAGTTGTTGCAGCAGGAATTATAGGTTTAAGTTCGTGCCACAGACAAACTTGCCCAACTTATACCCAAGCAGAAACACCGGTTCAAGACGCTCGCGTTTAGTATTATGAATTGGTTAGAACTTAATTCAGAAAGCGAATTGAGCGAAATTGAAAAGATTTCGTTTGCGCATCCGGTTGTTGTTTTTAAACATAGCACCAGATGCCCTGTAAGTGTTTTTGCCAAAAAAACATTTGAGCGAGAGTGGAAAATGCCGCAAGATGAATTTCCTGTTTACTTGCTCGACTTACTTTCTTTTCGTTCGGTTTCTAATGCTGTGGCTGAAAAATTTAATGTTATTCATCAATCGCCACAGTTAATTGTGTTGCAAAACGGCAAAGTAATTTATGCCGAATCGCATGAGGCAATTTCTGCTAATGATGCAGCGAAAGCCGCCTCTGCTACTGTTTCTTAAAATATTTTTATCAAGCGTGCAAAAACGTTTTTCTTTTTCAATATTATTTTTGGTTTTTATATTGCTTTGGCAAAGTTGTGATACTCCTGAGCAGCTTGCTAAATCTACCGATTTAGATTACAAGTATAAAAAAGCCATGCAGTGGTTCAATAAAAAACAATACTATAAATGTATTCCTGTTTTTGAAGAATTGATGGGCTTATATAAAGGAACAAAATCTACTGAAAACATTTACTACCATTATTGTTTAGCCAATTACAGACAAGGTGATTACATTATTTCTGCATATCACTTTAAAAACTTTTTCGATTTATACCCAACCAGCGAACATGCAGAAGAGTGTCTTTATCTTCACGCGAAAAGTTTAGATAATCAATCGCCACAATACGAGTTGGAGCAGGTGAATACATATAAAGCAATTGAAGCTTATATGCTTTATTTGAATAATTTTTATGATAATGCCTCGCGGGTAGATAGTTGCAATAAGTCTATCACTAAACTTCGTAAAAAATTAGAGAAAAAAGCGCTGAGCAATGCAGAACTTTACTACAAAACAGAACATTACAGAGCTGCCGCAACTACTTTTGAAAACCTACTCGAAATTTATCCTGACATAGATAATTCGGAGCGGATTTACTTTATGATTGTGAAGGCAAACTACAAATTTGCTATCAATAGTATTCCTTCAAAAAAGGAAGAACGCTTCGATCACGTTTTAGATAGTTATATTACATTTAGTCGAAAATTTGCTTCGAGTAAATACATGGAAGAAGCTACCGAATATGAGCAGCAATCGCGTTATCAGGTTGTAAAAGGCTTGATGGAATTGGCTCAAGTGAGTAGAATTTCAGATAGAGAAGCAATTTTTAGAAGATGTATAAAAGAGGCTGAAACGCAAAAGCCGCTTTTGAAAGAAGAAAAATTACAAGAGAAGTGCGATAAAATTAAAGAACAAGCCTATTTTAATATAGTTAAAACAAATTATTTGATGGCAGAAGAGCAGCGAGGAATCGCTAAAAATGAACCTTTGCAGAAAACTGTGAAAAGTTATTTTATCTTTGCCGACCAATTTAAAAAAAGCAGGCATTCGCGCGAAGCAGAAAGAATTTACCGCAATGCTTACAAAACACTGGAAAAATTAAAAACAGATGGATAAGAGTAAAAAAGTAAAGCTATCGCAGCTAAATCCTTACATCGAAACACAAAGTTTGGCAGCTATTGCAGGTAAAACAGGCAATTTATACGAGTCTTTGTATATTATTTCTCGTAGAGCAAACCAAATTGGAAAAGAATTAAAAGAAGAACTTCATTCTAAATTAAAAGATTTTGAATCGAACGATTCTTTAGAGGAAATAAACGAAAACCGTGAGCAAATTGAAATTTCACGTTTTTATGAGCGTTTGCCGCATGCAACACTTATTGCTACCAACGAATTTATGGATGGCAACGTTTATTACCGCGAAAATTTCGAAGGTAACGAAGCAAAATAAGCCTTCTAAAATATTAAAGCCATGCATTTAAAAGGGAAAAAAATACTCCTTGGAGTGAGTGGTTCTATCGCAGCTTACAAAGCCGCAACATTGATACGACTTTTTGTAAAAGCCGGAGCAGAAGTGAAAGTAACAGCCACTGCTTCGGCTTTAAATTTTATTACACCGCTCACACTTTCTACCCTAAGTAAACACCCTGTAATTACTGAAGTTTCAGACGGAGCAAATTGGAATAATCACGTAGAATTAGGTTTGTGGGCAGATGCTTATGTTATTGCTCCGGCATCGGCAAATACACTCGCTAAAATGGCAAATGGTATTTGTGATAATATGCTGTTAGCAGCATACTTTTCGGCAAAATGTCCTGTTTATTTTGCTCCGGCAATGGATTTAGATATGTGGAAACACCCTGCAACCCAGCGAAATATATCTTTACTGCAAAGTTTTGGTAATATTTTAATTCCGGTTGAAAATGGCGAATTGGCAAGCGGATTAGTGGGTGAGGGACGCATGGCAGAGCCCGAAACCATTTTTGAGTTGTTTGCCAATAATTAAGTTTAAAAATAGTTTGTAGAAACAAAGCGAAAAATTATATTTGCGCTCCTTTTTGAAAAATTGAAATAGAATCAACATGAATCATATTATTAAAGAAGTAACAGATACACTATTTGCAGAAGCAAAACAGCATCCAGATTTTAAACCGGGTGATAATGTTACTGTATCATACAAAATTACTGAGGGAAACAAAGAGCGTATCCAAGATTTTCGCGGTGATGTTATTCAAGTAAATGGCGTAGGCGTTACAACAACTTTTACGGTTAGAAAATTATCTAATGGTGTTGGTGTGGAGCGTATTTTCCCTTTATTTTCTCCATTTGTTGATAAAATTGAAGTGAACAAAGTTGGTCGTGTACGCAGAGCGAAATTATACTACCAAAGAAACAGAAAAGGTAAAGCATCACGTATTCAAGAAAAACGTGTAATTGCTACTGCTGCAAACGCATAAAAAATCAATTCATTGTATATAAGAAGTCCTCATTTCGAGGACTTTTTTATTTTTAGCCCTAAATCAAATTTGTTGAAATAACAAAAACATAATTTTTTAATGAGCGAAATTCAAAATAACGATTTAAAAGAGCAGGCAATAGAAAAAGCTACAGAACTGTATTCCCAGTTATTGCTTAATGTTGGAGAAGATATAACCCGCGAAGGGTTGGAAAAAACTCCACAACGCGCTGCCAAAGCTATTCATTATCTAACACACGGCTACCAAATGGATGCTAATGCAATATTAAAAAGTGCATTATTTAATGAAGATCATAGCGAAATTGTAATTGTAAAAGACATAGAACTTTACTCACTTTGTGAACACCATTTATTACCTTTCTATGGTAAAGCACATATTGGGTATATTCCTAATGGTAAAATTGCAGGGCTAAGTAAGTTTGCAAGAGTTGTAGATGTTTTTGCACGCAGATTACAAGTGCAGGAAAGGCTAACAATACAAATTCGCGATTGCATAAATGAAGTATTGCAACCTCAAGGTGTAGCGGTAGTTGTAGAAGCAAAGCACTTGTGTATGATGATGCGTGGAGTGCAAAAGCAAAACTCCGTTACTACTACTTCGGCATATACCGGAGCATTTGGCGACCATGTTACGCGCAACGAGTTTTTGAAACTTTTGCAGAGTAAGTTGAGTTAATTGTATTCTTACTCTTCTAAAGCGGTAAGTAGAAATTTATTGAAGCCGTATGCAGGCTTAAAATATTGCTTGTATAGAGTTTCATCAAAGTTATCTTCTAATAAAAGTTTAGTTGGAAGTTTTGCCATGTAATAAAAACTCTTGTTGGCGATGAGCGGTTGCTCTTGTGCAAATTCTTTATAATCGGAAGGGAGCACTTTGTTTTTATCTCCTAAAATTTCGGAGTAAACAGATTTGAAAGATTTGGCGTTTAGTATTTCTTTGAAAATTTCGGGGTTGTAATAGATTTCCTGCCGCACTTTGGCAAGTTGCTCTTTGCTTAACATGTAACTTCCGCCACCTGCCATTAACTCATTGGCTCCCAAGTGAATATAGAATCCAGGATAATCCATGTCTTTTGTTCCTTTTCGTGCAAAAACAGCAGCTACATGAGTTTTGTAAGGTGCTTTATTTTTAGAAAAACGAATGTCGCGATTGATTCTAAAAATAGACTTTGAAGCATTTGGGTTTATTTCCGGCAGGTCTTTTTGCAGTTTTAAAATGAGCGATTCAACCAAACTTTTGAAAGGCTTTTTTATTTCAGTTTCGTAAATATTTCTGTTTGCGTCAAACCAATCTTTGCTATTGTTTTGCTCTAATTCTTTAAAAAAGGACAAAAACTGCTTATTGAAAAATGCCATTGAATATTTTTTGATGCTAAAATAAATTTAAACCCAGATTCTGCAGGAGTCGGATAGAAATTCAACATTTATTCACTTTGGATTTGGCGAAACCGATAAATTATATTATTTTCGCAGCCCAATTTTTTAACAACGAGGGAGTTTGTAAGTTGAAAACATACAGGCGCAAGCACCTCAAAAAGCAATGATATGGCAAAAGAAATTCAAACGTTCATTAAGTTGCAGGTAAAGGGCGGTCAAGCCAATCCTGCTCCACCAATCGGTCCGGCACTCGGTTCTAAAGGTGTAAACATTATGGAGTTTTGCAAGCAGTTTAATGCTCGCACGCAAGACAAAATGGCTAAAGTTTTACCTGTTGTAATTACAGTTTATACCGACAAAAGTTTTGATTTTGTAATTAAAACTCCACCGGCTTACAACTTGTTAATGGAACTTACCAAAAAGCAAACTGGTTCTGCTGAGCCAAACCGTAAAAAAATCGGTGCAGTTTCTTGGGATGTTATCCGCAAAGTGGCAGAAGAAAAAATGCCTGACCTAAACTGTTTTACTATTGAAAGCGCAATGAGCATGGTTGCAGGTTCTGCAAAAAGTGCTGGTTTCTCTCTTGAAGGAAAAGCACCTTGGGAAAACTAAATTCATTCTAAATTATTCAAAATTTTTAAAACGTGGTAGAGGTGGTTTCGCCTCGTTAGCACCACACAAAATTTCAGTAACATGAAAGTAACAAAAAAGAGAAAAGCAGTAGCGGGCAAAGTTGATAAAGATAAACTTTACTCGTTGGAGGCAGCTTCTTCCTTAGTAAAAGAAGTGAACACAGCTAAATTTGACGCATCGGTTGATTTGCATATTTCTTTGGGCGTAGATCCTAAAAAAGCTGACCAAGCTATTCGCGGTACTACCGCACTTCCACACGGAACCGGTAAAACTAAAAGAGTATTGGTTTTAACAACAGCGGATAAAGAGCAAGAAGCTAAAGCTGCAGGCGCAGACTTTGTAGGTCTAGAAGAGTTTGTTCAAAAAATTGAAGGCGGTTGGATGGAGTTTGATGTAGTAATTGCTACACCAAACGTGATGGCTAAAATTGCCAAGATTGGTAAAATTTTAGGACCAAGAAACTTAATGCCAAACCCAAAATCAGGAACGGTAACACCTGAAGTTGGTAAAGCTGTTGAAGAAGTAAAAAAAGGAAAGATTGCTTTTAAGGTTGATAAATTCGGTATTGTACATACCTCAATCGGTAGAGTGAGTTTTTCTCCTTCACAAATAAATGAAAACGCTTCTGCATTGTTGGTTACACTTTCTAAAATGAAACCGGCAACTGCAAAAGGTATTTATTTTAAAAGCATCAGTATGGCAAGCACCATGAGCCCGGGAATTAGTGTTGATTACAAAACCGTGGCAGGTATCTAAAATTTTTCAATCTTAAAATTGAGCAAATCATGACAAAAGCAGAAAAAACGCAAGAAATACAGGACTTAAAAGATAAGTTCAGCACAGCACAATATTTTTACTTAACTGATTCTTCTTCTTTAAGTGTTGAAGTAATAAACAAATTCCGCAGACTTTGCTTTAGCAAAGGTGTTGAATTTAGAGTTGCTAAAAACACACTTATTAAAAAGGCATTGGAACAAGTTGGAGGTCAGTACGAAGAGTTGTTCCCAATTCTTAATGGACCAACAGGAATTTTATTTTCAGTAGAAGGAGCTGTTCCTGCAAAATTATTAAAAGAATTTCGCGGTGCAGATAAGCAAAAGCCGGTTTTAAAAGGCGCTTATATTGATAGCAGTATTTTTGTTGGCGACAATCAATTAGAAGCTTTAGCATCACTAAAGAGCAAAAACGAGTTGTTGGGCGAAATCGTTTCATTACTTCAATCTCCTACTCAAAGAGTTATCAGTGCTTTACAAGGTTCTTCCGGACAAAAAATTGCAGGCTTGGTAAAAGCATTAGAAGAAAGAGGAGAATAATTTTAGAGTTATCTCTTTTTAAAGATAATAAAGGCAGTTCTACAATGAGCTGCCTTTTTTGTTTTAACCTAGATGAAGCAGATATAAAGTAGTATTTTGTCGTAGCAAAGAATCTACTGCAAAACTGGGTTTAATGCTTTAGCAGTAACAAGTAGTGAGAAAAAATTCTTTCTTTTTTTAGCAAGATAGTTTCGCTGTGTTTAAGTCCGGCATTGCTGCACAGTTCAATATATTCTTGTAAAGTATATTGGTGAGGATGTAAAATATCGCCAGGAATGGCATGAAAAATAGTTTTAAAAAAAGAATGATTATGAGCATCAACTGATAGGAAAACTTTACCTTCTGGTTTGAGCCATTTGCATAGTTTATTTAAGCTAAGTTCAATATCTTTTACATGGTTTATGGCGTTGAAGCAAAGAATCACATCAAATTGCTTTTGAATTGAAGCTTTTTCAATTGAAGAAGTGATAAACTGCGTGTTAGGATATTCATTGGGTTTAAAAAATGAAAGCGAGTTTTGGTAAGATTGAAGGAGTGGATCTACCGCCACAATTTTATTTTGATTGAAATAAATAAAGCAACCGGCCGGTCCGCAGCCTAATTCTAAAATAGTATCAGATGGCTGAATACTTTCATAAATTTCTGTTTGTTTAAAAACACTTTTCCAGTAGTTTTTTTTCCAGTTTAAATAAGCTACTTTTTCTTTTCCTTTAAAGTAAAATTGCCACCATTTTAGTTCAAAAAACTGAGCTAATTTCCATTTTAAATTGCGGGAACTCATTAGGCAAATTGGCAAATTATTCCGCCCATTAAGCAAAAACAGATAATCCAAAAAGCTGCTACTAAAGCAATGTGCTTAAAACTCTTTTTCTCAAGCATTGCATTGATGGCAGTAATTGGTAAGGCTAAAGAAAATCCGACTATTGTGCCGTGTAAAGCGCCATGTTTAAACGTTCTGAAATTGGTCCCATATTTCTCAATAAAGGATTGAAGCATTAGACTCAATTCCGAACTTGGATTTTGCATATCCGGATTGCCCATTACAACGGAGAAAATGTGGAGTTGATGTACAACAGAAAATAGCAGCGATATGCTAATAAACAAAGACAGTATAAGCGACACAAATAGCAATAGAACAGCATTCTTTTTTGAATAAAGCACATTCGATGTTTGCAAGGCGTTGCCAAATACTTTTGGGTGAAACCAAACAGAGCCAACTAAAAGCGGAACTAAAGCAGTAGAAAAAACTATCAGCCAATTGATTGGATAGTGCATAAAGTTTAGTTTAAAGAAGTTTTAAAATCTATTGATATTGGCAAATGAAACACTATTCTGGTTCAAAGCCAAGTACAATTCTAAACTCACCGTATTTGCTAAAAATATTGTTTCCGCCTTTTGGCGCTCTATCCCAACCAATACCGTAGTCGAAACCAAGCAAACCAAACATTGGCAAGAATACGCGCACACCTAAGCCGGCACTCTTTTTCAAATCGTAAGGACGATAATCTTTAAAATTCATCCAATAATTACCTCCATCAAAGAATGCTAAGGCGTAAATTGTTGCAGATGGATTAAGCGATACCGGATAGCGCAATTCCATAGAGAATTTGTTGTAAAGTGGCGCGCCTCCGCTTGGTGAAAGTACCGGATAACCGCGCAAACTCACAATGTCTCTACCAAGAATTTGAGCATTAGAAATTCCATCACCGCCCAACTCAAATCTTTCAAAAGGAGAGTAGCCAATATTGCTATTGTACAAACCTAAGAAACCGAACTTAGCACTTGTTTTCAGCACCAAGTTTTTCCAAATTGGCACATACCAATCAACTTTAAATTTCCATTTGTGGTATTCAATCCAGTTGTATCTTTTTGAATTTGAAAGTTCCGGATCGGTATAGTCAAGATTTTTTCTGCCGGCAAACATGAGTGAGTATGGCAAAGTTGCACTTACTGTAAAGTCGAATAACACACCTCGTGTTGGGTAAAGTGGAGCGTCAATAGAGTTTCTTGAAAGGTTAAAGGAGAAGTTTAAGTTGTTCGCTTTTCCTTCTTGGAAAATAAAGAAAGAGTTTGGATAATTAGAAAGTTCGTAGCGCTGGAAGGAAACTGCAAACTCAGCAGTAAAAAAGTCATCCGGCTTTTTTAATCGTGTACCAAAAGCTACGGTAGCAGCAGTAGCAATATATTTTCCTGCAATTTTGTAGTTCGCATCTAAATTGTTTAGGCGCGTTCTGTTGAAACTAAGCGTAAGCGATTGTGGTTTTTTTCCGCCAAGCCAAGGTTCTGTAAACGAAACTGTATAGAATTGAGCTTGTGCTCCGGTACTTTGGAAACGCAAACTCAGGCGCTGTCCATCGCCCGATGGCAAAGGATTCCAAGCTTTTTTGTTAATGATATTTCTAAGTGAAAAGTTGGTGAAAGTTAAGCCGAGAGTTCCAACTAAACCACCACCGCCTTGGCTTCTGCTACCGCCCCAACCGGCAGAAAGTTCTAATTGGTCTGAAGGTTTTTCGGTAACGCGATATTCAATATCTACAGTTCCTTTTTCAGGGTTTGGAATTGGAACCATGTCTAATTGCTGCGGGTCAAAATAACCTAAGTTTACGATTTGTCTTTGTGAGCGCAACATGTCGCTACGGCTGAATTTGTTGCCCGGCAAAGTGTAAAGCTCACGTCTAATAACTCTTTCGTTTGTTTTAGTGTTTCCTAAAATTCGTACATCTTTAATGGTAGCTTGCGGACCTTCGTTTATTCGTAATTCCACATCAATTGAATCGCCTTCAATTTTTACTTCCATTGGTGTAACGCTGAAAAACAAATAGCCATCGTCCATATAAAGTGAACTTAAATCGCCACCGTTTTGGCTCATAAAGAGTTTTTCATCTAATAGCTTTTGGTTGTAAATTTCACCTTTGCTAATGTTTACAATACGATAAATTAGCGAGTCGGAATATTTTGTGTTGCCACTTAAGAAAATATTTCTGAAATAATATCTTCTGCCTTCATCAACCGAAATATCAATATTCAAATTGCGCAAATCGGTTTGGTAAACAGAATCGTGTACAATAGCAGCATCGCGAAACCCTTGTGAGTTATAGTACTCAATTATTTTGCGTTTATCGTCTTCATATTCCTTACGCTTAAATTTTGAGCTTTTAAAAAAGTTAAGGTTTGCAAATCTATCTACGTACTCATAAATACGCATTGGTGAAATTTCAAGTAATTTGTACGGGTGTTTTCTCCAAATACTGTCTTTAATGTTTTTCTTGAAGTTTAGAATTTCGTCCAAATCGAATTTTACTTTCTCTTTGGTTTCTTTCATAGCTCTGCGCAAGCGGTTTGCATTCACTTTTTGTACTCCATCAAATGTAATGTAGTTTATTTTTACTCTCTCTCCTTTATCTACACGCAATTCTACTTTTACACTATTGGGAATAAGCGAATCTTTCTTTTCATTTACACTAACACTTGTATTTAAGTAGCCTTTATCAACATAATACATTTTTAGCGCATTGGCAGCTTGTGCTTTTACACTTTCGGTTAAAATACTTCCGGCTCTTAGGTCAATTTTCTTTCTCAACTCTTCTAAATCGCCAGATTTTACGCCTTTAATGGTGTAGCGCGAAATTCGGGGGCGTTCTTCTACTTTAATTAAAAGCCAAACTTTCCCTTTTTCTTGTTTTGTGATGTAAACTGCTACAAATGTAAACAGTCGTTGTTTCCAAAGGTTTTTTATGGCTTTAGAAATGCCTTCGCCCGGCACTTTTATTTTATCGCCAACGCGCAAAGCCGAAAGTGTAACTAAAATTCTTTCATCTAAAAACTTAGTGCCTTCAACTTTTATTTCTTCAATTTCTACTTCTTCGCTTTTGGCAAAATCTACCATTTGCGATTGTGCAACCGCATTCTGCGAAAGCATAAAAAGTATTGCAAAAAAGGTATAACCCAAAGGTTTACAAACCGCTGTGTTACAATTAAATATGTTAATTATGGAATTTCTGAATTTCAACTTCTTTAAGCAGTTTGTGATTGAATTTGTTCACCTGTTTTGCCAAATCTGCGCTGGCGTTGCTGATAGTCTAAAATTGCTTTATACAATTCTTCTTTGTTGAAATCTGGCCAAAACAAATCGGTGAAATAAAGTTCTGAATAAGCCAACTGCCAAAGTAAAAAATTGCTGATGCGCTTTTCGCCACTGGTGCGAATAAGCAATTCAGGGTCTGGAATATGCGTAGTATAAAGATATTTGCTCACCAAGTCTTCGGTGATATTGTTTATGTCTAATTTGCCTTCTGCTACTTCTTTAGAAATGTTTTGAATGGCTTTGGTAAGTTCGCTTTTGCCGCTGTAGCTCAATGCTAAAATTAAATCCATTCTCGTGTTTCCGGCAGTTTTTTCCATTGCTTCGTTCAACTCGTTTAAAGTTGCTTTGGGCAGCGAATCTAAATCGCCAATAGCGCGAAGGCGGATATTGTTTTTTATTAAGGTTTTTATTTCCAACCGAACGGTTTTCAATAAAAGTTCCATCAAAGCACCAACTTCTTCTTTCGGGCGATTCCAATTTTCGGTGCTAAAAGCATAAAGCGTTAAATGTTTCACACCCAATTCTGCACAGGCTTCAGAAACTTCACGCACTGCTTTCACGCCATTGGTGTGCCCAAAAACGCGAAGTTTACCTTTTTGCTTTGCCCAACGCCCATTGCCGTCCATTATCACAGCTATGTGTTGAGGAAGTTTTTCAATATCAATTTGTTCTTTTAATGTACTCATTGGTAAATGAAAGCCCGCAAAGTTAGAATTTAGATGCAATGAAAGGAGGAATTACCAAAATAACTATTAACATTTCTCTAACTTTATTCATCATAAAATCTACAAAGTTTATCTGGTGCTGAAAGGTTTTGGACATTGAATGTGCATAATGGTGTAACTAACGGTAATTCCCACAAATAAGTATGCGTCAGTTTTTGTACTTTCTCCACGCTGCGTGCCGGGTTTGCCAATTGGCTCAATGCCGCGCTCGCGCGAACGATCGGAAAGCTGAGCCGCAAAACCTTTTGAGCCTCCGGGAAGCGAAGCGTAGCCCGGATAAACGCCACTCACATCATCTAAATAATCGGTGAAAGTTTGTCGCCAGCCGCCTTCAATTCCCAAGTTCCAATTTTGCAATGAAAACTTGAAGCCGAAAACTGCAGGAATTGAAAAGCTATAAAGTTTATATGGCTTCACACCTGAATAATTTGGGTCGTTTTGTCCTTCGGTTCCCAATGGTTGAAGATAAACCCATTTGCCTTTATACTTGGTTTCGGGGTTAAAAAAGAAAAGCGTGAAGCCGGTGGCTAAGTATGGTGTAAACCACTTTTTCTTTTTAGTTTTATCGTACTCCAAAAAATTGAATTCAATCAAGTTGGTAATTTCAATAATGTTGGAGCGAAACGAAAGATTGCGCTGAATACTGTTGGGAATTTTAGTTGCATTATCGCTAAATTCTACCATGCCATAATTGAAAGCAGCGCGATAAGCTCCGCGTTTTTTTATGTTGTAGCGATAAAAAACACCTGCAGCCGGACGCGGCATTTTGAAACTAAACTTAGGATTTAAGTCGCCAAAATAGTGCGCAAAGCCTGCAAACGCGCCAAATTCGTGGAATTGAGCACGCAGTGTACTTACACCTAAAAACAACAAAAGCAGCGCGAAGGCTTTTTTCATTTGGAGCGCGAAAATAACAGCATTTTGCTAATGCGCTTACTTAACGCAAAACATTACAAAAAATTGAGTATTGGACGAAAAATTTATTTTTAGAATGAAGTTGTTTTAAGTTAGGCTATTTTAGTTTTGACCTCAACCACTTTTTTTCTCGAATATATCGGGATAGGTTTGTAGTTACTATCTTTGTGTGGACTAAAAAGTTAAGAGATTTGGACTTAACTTCAAATTTGAAAATATTTAACAAGCATTTCAAGAACGTAGCTTAAACAACTATTTTTTATTGGAATTTCAGTTACTTTTGAATAAGTGTTTAAATAATATTTATTTTTAATTCATGCGAGAAAAACCTAGAATTGTTGTACTAACCGGAGCTGGTGTGAGTGAAGAAAGTGGTATTAAAACTTTTCGCGATAGCAATGGTTTGTGGGAAAACCATAAAATAGAAGAAGTGGCTTCTCCTCATGCTTGGAATCGAAGCCCATACTTGGTTTTGGAATTTTACAATAAAAGAAGAAAAGAAATTATAAAAGCCAAACCCAATGCGGCACATTTGGCTTTGGTGGAATTGGAGAAAAGGTTTAATGTGGTAATTGTTACACAAAATATTGATGATTTACACGAGCGAGCCGGTTCTTCAAATATAATTCATTTACATGGCGAAATACTAAAATCGAGAAGTAGCATAGATGAGGAATTGGTATATGACTGCAAAACAGATTTATGTATTGGCGATAAATGTAAACTTGGCTCACAACTTAGGCCGCATATTGTTTGGTTTGGAGAAGCCGTTCCTAAGATGGAGGATGCAATTACTGAAATAAGCATTGCAGATATTCTTATTATTATTGGAACTTCTCTGCAAGTTTACCCGGCTGCGGGTTTAATTCACTATGCGCCAGAAAATGCTTCAAAATATTTGATTGACCCAAATGCAAATGAGTTTTCATTGCCAAATGTAGAAGCAATGGCAAATAAAGCTTGTGCCGGAACATCTGATTTGGTACGGTTTTTAATGAATAATTAGATGTTTGTCTTTTTTTGAAACAGCAATTAAATTTCAACCTGAGGCAGAATAAATTATTATTGCACACCATGAACCAATTATCAAAAGTTAAGAATGTATTAGTTACTGGAGCGGCAGGATTTATTGGTTCTCATTGCAGTAAATTTCTTCTTGAAAAGAATATCAATGTTTTCGGAATAGATAATCTGAACGATTACTATGATGTGCATTTGAAAGAAGCACGATTAGAGCAACTAAAGTCATTCGATAATTTTAAATTCACAAAGGTTGAGTTGAATGACTTTGAGAAGTTGAAATTGTTGTTTGAAACTTTTAAACCCGAAGTGGTAGTTCATTTAGCGGCACAAGCAGGAGTGCGCTATTCGCTTCAAAATCCATTAACTTATGCCGATAGTAATCTTTCCGGATTTGTAAATATATTGGAATGTTGCAGGCATTACGCGGTAAAGCATTTTGTGTTTGCTTCGTCAAGTTCGGTATATGGTGCAAATGCTAAAGTTCCATTTGCAGAGTCCGATACCGTTGATTGCCCGATTAGTCTTTATGCTGCAACAAAAAGAGCTAATGAATTAATGGCATATACTTACAGTCATTTATTTAAAATCCCTTCTACTGCATTGCGATTTTTTAGCGTTTATGGTGAATGGGGAAGACCGGATATGGCATATTTCAAATTCACAAAAGCTATTTTAAATAATCAGCCGATTGATGTTTATGCTGAAGGAAATTTAGAAAGAGATTTTACTTACGTTGGCGATGTGGTGAATGCAATTTATCAAATTTTGTATGTACTTCCTGAAACCATAAATAATGCGCCATACAAAATATATAATGTTGGAAATCACGAGCCATGCAGTGTAAAGTATTTTATTCAAGTATTGGAAAAATTGATTGGAAAGCAAGCGGTGATCAATTATTTACCGATGCAAGATGGCGATGTGCCTAAAACTTATGCTGATATTAGTGCTATTCAAAAAGTGATAAACTTTACACCCGAAACAAGTTTGGAAAGCGGTTTGCAGCGGTTTGTAGATTGGTATAAAAATTTCTATCCAACAAACGAATAAAAACAAAAAGAGCCGGCACTAAGACCAGCTCCCACTCACTCATATTTTTTCGTGCTATTCTGCTTTGTAGTTGTCAATATAAAATTGTGCATCTTCTTGCAGAGCAAGTTGTAGTTTCTCGCCTTCAAGCGATTTATACTTTTCATTTGATGCCAACTTTGAAACAATTTCAAGTTGGGTTGGGTCGCCTTTTTGAAGGTCGAGAGTAGTGTTTTCTTTGCCAATGCCAATAGCAAGGCTAATAATTAGGGATAGTAAAACTTCCATAGGTGTGGTTAAATTTGGTTCGAGATATACTTACGCAACCCGAAAAAAAAAGTTACACCCGCAGAAGAATTTTATTTTCGTTTCGCTATGAAAGACTTAGCTGCCATTATTCAATCATTAGAGAAAAAAGAAATTGAATTGTACCAAAAGCTTTATGGAAGCAGCAGTACAACAGAGATTTCTAAATCGGAAATGCTTTTCAATTATTTATTGAAAAAGGAATCGGCAACTGAACGAGAGGTGATTAAAGCTTTGTATGCAGAATCTAAAAGCGCCACTTCGGCTTTCTCTCATTTAAAGCAGCGATTATTTAATCAGTTGAGTGTTGTTTTAATTGCGGTAGATAGTGTGGAAGACGAGCAAAGTAAAGATGCAGATTACAATACTGCTTTGCGACAAGTAACTCGAAAATATCTGGTTAGAAATATTTTAATTAAAAAGAAGGTAAATGAGGTTGTTTTTTCAATTGGTGAAGAAATTTACAAGAAGTCAAAGGAGTATGAGATATTCCATTTCTGGGTGCTTTCTCTCATGGAAATCTTAAGCCAAAATGCTTCAAAAGGAGAAAAGTATATTTCAAAAGTTAATAAAGAAATAGAACAGGCATTAGACTGTTTTGCAAAATACCACAAAGGAGATATGCTGCTTTGGGGATTAACTCCTGCAATGTATTTAAAGAATAATGAAAACGAATTTATTGATGGCGCTAGAAAGATTGTTGCTACTTTAAAGGAATATTCAAAAGCTACAAACTCTGATTTTATTTTGATGAATTATTTAGAAGGGCAAATGTTTTTAGCAGAATTTGAACGAAAACCAAAAGAATCTTTAGCGTTTGCAAGAGAAAAATATGAATTGGTTACTACATCAAAAGCCTTAAATAGAAAAGGGATTATTCGCGCTTCGAGAAACCAATTGATAATAGCAATGATAAATACCGGAGCTTATGCCGAAGCTGAAAATTGGGCTTTTAATTATTTGAAAGAAATTCCACCACAGTCAATAATTGTATATGCCGATAACGCTTTTAGAGCAGCGCTTTACAGCAGTAATTTTAAGCATTGTGCTGTTTATTTAAACTTATATGAAAAGAGCCCTCGCTTCATAAAAGATGAAGTACTCACTACGCAGTATTATTTCTACAAAGCCGGCTTAGCATTTTATCAAAAAGACTATAAAACTGTGATAGAAAATATTGCTAAAACAGGTTGGATGCTGCGCGATAAAACAGGCTGGGGGCTTGGTGTGAAGCTCATGGAAATATTAACGTATATTGAACTTGGGCAAACAGAAATGGTATTGTTTAGAATTAAAGCATTATGGCAGCTGCTAAACCGAAATTCCCAAAAAAATATAGCTCGCATAAAAGCAATTTCTCAAATACTTTATGCTTTATTACAATCAGGTTTTAATTACAGAAAAGTGATTGAAAAAGAAAAGCAAAAGTTCTCCGATTTGTGTGATGCTGATGGACTTTTTTATTGGGATCCAACCGGCTATGAAATTACGCGTTTCGATTGGTGGCTAAAAGAAAAAATGAAACGTGTACGCTAAAATCTACTAATAACATTTTTAAAATTATCAATTACAATAAACCAATGAATTACTTACAGTACGAATTTTTCACAACTGACAATAACGAACAAGAATGGCTCATGGCACTGCTTTCGGAATTGGATTTTGAAGGTTTTGAGCAAACCAATTTAGGTGTTTCTGCATTTGTGCCACAAGAAAGTATCGCAGATGGCGAAGTGCGCTTAACTTTAGATGATAACAATCTATCGCACGTGAATTTTGTTGTAAAAGTGATTGAGCCACAAAATTGGAACAAAGTTTGGGAAAGCAATTTTCCACCTGTTGTAATTGCAGATAGAGTTGGAATTAGAGCGCCTTTTCACGAAAAACTAAATACGGAAATTGAATTGGTAATAGAGCCTAAAATGAGTTTTGGTACAGGACATCATGCAACTACTTCGCTCATGGTTGAACTGCTTTTGAATATGGATTTGAAAGCTAAAACATTGTTAGATATGGGATCTGGTACTGGAGTATTAGCTATTTTAGCCAATAAATTGGGTGTAGAAAAACCTGTTGCAGTAGATCATGAAGAATGGGCTTACGAAAACGCAATTGAAAATGCTGCGCGTAACAATTCTACACTTGAAGTTTACAAAGCAGATGCCGCAATGGAGTTTAATATGCAATTTGATATTGTTTTAGCAAATATAAATAGGCATGTAATTGAGCAAAATCTATCTAATTGGGTAAAACTACTAAAACTAAATGCCCAAATTGCATTAAGCGGTTTTATTCAAAGTGATATTTCTATAATTACCAATTTGGCAAGCATGCAAGGCCTAACGCTACAAACAGAAAAGATAAAAGGAGAGTGGGTAGCTTTACTTTTTCAAAAGATGTAATTTTTGAACTATTTTTCTTAACTTCAAAACCATAAACAAAGTTGATGAAACATATTTTACCAATAATTGTAGTATGCACTTTTTGTACTCTAAGTTTGTTTTCGCAGAACCCGAGAGAAACAGCTGCTTACTATGTGGCACAAGGAGATGTGCAATTGCAAATGAGCAATGTGCAGCGTGCTATCGAACAATATAATTTAGCTATTGCCACAGATCCGTCATCGGCAGAAGCTTACATGAAACGAGCTAAAATATATGCTGTGCTTGGACAAAATGGAGAAGCGCTTAAAGACTATAATATGGCAATAAATATAAACCCAAATTCTGCCATATTTTACGATGCCCGGGCAAGAATTAAAACTTTAATTACCGATTATTCAGGTGCAAAAGATGATATTGAATCTGCTATAAAATTAGATCCGGCAAATAATCTTTTTTTAGAACACAGAACCGAGTTGCACTTGTCAGAAAGTGATTTTAGCAATGCTTTAAATAATATCAATTACCTAATTGCTCAGAATCCGGGCAACGATGATTATGTTCTAAAGAAAGCATTCATTGAATTTCAAATGAAAGAATCTGATAGTGCACAATTCCATATCAATTCTTTTTTATCGCGGCATCCCACATCGGTTATTGGCTCAAATCTAAAAGCGCTTATTTTGGTGGAGGCAGAGAAAATAGATACTGCCTTAAATTTACTTTCTGCTACAATTAAACAAAAACCGGATATAGTACTTTCGTATTTAATTAGAAGTTCTATTTACACTAAAAACGGACAAAGTGACGCAGCACTAAAGGATTTGAATAAAGCGATTGAACTAAATTCAACTTGTGCTTATGCCTATTTTAATAGAGCAGTAATACAAAATGAATTAGGCAATAAAACTGCGGCAGAAAGAGATTTTACTTTCTATTTAGGATTAGATTCTACTGATATGGACGCTCTTTTAAATAGAGGTTTTACGCGGAAACTTTTAGGCGATTTCACGCAAGCAACAAACGATTACAAACGAGTTTTAGAGGCAAACCCGCAAAATGTTCAAGCAATAAATGCTTTGGCAAATATTAAAGTTTTGTATGGTTACTATTCTGAAGCTATTGTTGATTATACTAGCGCAATTAACCTAAATGATAGCGATGCTTCTATTTGGTTCAACCGAGGCATTACAAGAATTTTAAACCACAGTGTTGCCGAAGGTTGCAGCGATTTAAGTAAAAGTAAATTGCTCGGAGCTAAACAAGCCCAAGAGTTTATTGACTCTTTTTGTTTTTAAGATAGAAATAAATGGAAATAATTTTTGCTACGCATAATGCACATAAAGTTGGCGAAATTCAATCGCTGTGCCCTGAAAATATTCAGTTAAAATCGCTGAAAGAAATTGACTTTAATAAAGAAGTTCCGGAAACATCAGATACAATTGCCGGGAATTCTTTTCAAAAGGCAGAATACATTTTTAAGCAGTTTGGCAAAGCTGTTTTTTCGGAAGATACCGGCTTGGAAGTTACTGCATTAAACAATTTGCCTGGTGTGCGCACTGCGCGTTTTGCAGGTGAAGATGCAACGGCAGAAGATAATATACAAAAGCTTTTATTGGAGTTGGAAGGAAAATCAAATAGAAATGCTCAATTTGTTACTGTAATTACATTTATTGATGAAGCTAAAGAAACACACCAATTTAAAGGTGTTTGCCAAGGTGAAATCTTAATGGCAAAAACAGGAAATGATGGCTTTGGTTACGACCCAATTTTTAAACCATTGGGCAGCGAATTATCTTTTGCAGAAATGTCTTTGAGCGATAAAAATATCTTTAGCCATAGAGCAAAAGCTTTTAAGTTGTTTGTTGAGTTTTTAAATAGAAAATAGAACTTTTATAAAACAAAAAAGTTTCGGCTATTAACCGAAACTTTTGTTGACCCAGCTGGATTCGAACCAACATACACAGAACCAAAATCTGTAGTCCTGCCATTAGACGATGGGTCAATGCTTGACTTAAAAAGCGGACGCGAAACTAAAAATTTTCTGAAACTCCCAAAAGGAATTGAACTTTTTTATTTCAAGTTTGTTTTTGGTGAAAGAAATATGTTTCGCAATTATTTTTTCCTTTCTTGGATATTGCGTAAAAGCTCTTGCTTAAATTTGTCTTCGGCACTTAAAAGTAAGGAATATTTTTTTGCACCAATTACTTGCTCCAATTGTGGACGGTACTTCTTTTGAATATCTAATTTTTTTTGGGCGTATTCAATTTTTCTATCTGCAAAGCCAGGGTCTTCATCATCTCTATCGCTTGCCATATATTGCTTGCGAAGGCTTTTTAATTCTGCACGATATTGATTGTAAACAGGCCAAAATTTTTGACTTTCTTCCGGTGTAAGTTGTACATAGTCTGTAATAAAAGCAACGCGCAACGATTCAAACTTTGTATCTTGCTGTTGAGCATTTGCTGTTTGTGCTACTAAGTAAAAAGATAAACAAAGAATCGTAAATATTTTTCTCATATAAGTTGATTTTTAGCCTTTCTAGTTGGTGAGTCCAAAAATAATTCTTCTTCCATTTCTCGCTGAAGAATTTGTTCAAGTTCATTATCGTTTAGTTCAGAGTCATTAAAAAAAGACATGCCATTAACATCACCGGCACGTTTTTTTAAGGTAGCTTCATCGTAATCATCAATATGCATAGCAACGTAATTGCTAATTTCGGTAGTACTCATTCGGTTCAATTCTCCATTTAAAGAGGCAACTGGATTTTGCTCAGTAGGTTTGGTATTATTTAGAAACCAAAAAGCAACGCCAACTGCAACAAGCGATGCAAATGCAACTCTTAGTTGTGGTTTGAAAATTGCAACTAAAATAACATCAATCTGTGCGTTTAAGTTATCCCAAAAACTTGGTAAGACTTCTTTTGCCGCTGCTGAATTTTGTTTGCTCACTTCTGCTAAAATGCGCTTAGGCAAAGTGCTGAAATAATTTTGAGGAACACTAAAAGCATTGTGCTTTTGCAAAGTTGAAAGTTGTGGCGCTAAAGCCTGTAACTCTTGAGTAACTTCTTCTTTTCTTATTGTTGAAAGAATGTTTGCTGTAGTATTAGCAAAATAATTTTCAGGCAAGCTGAAATGCTTTTTTCCTTTAAGTAATTGCAGTTGCGGTGAAAGTGCCGGGTCGCTTGCTTTCTCCCAAACTTCTTCTTCCTTTATTTTTGTGAGAACTTTACTTTGTAGTGATGAAAAATAGTTTTCAGGAACTGAGTAAGCATCGCTTTGAGCCAAATTTGCAAGTGTTGGCGCAACCTCTTTTAACTCATCTAATATGTTATTCCTATTTTTCACCTTGTATTAAATTAGCTATTGGATAGCCTTGAAGTAAAAAAGTTTAATCTCGTTTTAATAAAAATGCTTCTACTTTTTGTGCGGCATGGTGATAAGAGGCTTTAAGTGCGCCCACACTTGTTCCTAACATTTCGCTCATGTCTTCATAAGGCATTTCATCGTAGTAGCGCAAAAGGAAAACTTGTTTTTGTTTATCGGGCAAAGTATCAATTGCTTGTTGGAGTTTTAGTTCAATTTCATCACCGTTAAAATATGGGTCGCTTTTTAAATAATTTGAAGGTCCGAAATTATTATCATCGTCATCACTGCTATTATTGTTACCTTCAAAAGGAATAACAGCTTTTTTCTTTTTAATATTTATATGGTTGAGTGCTTCGTTGGTAGCAATACGATAAAGCCAAGTGTAAAACTGTGATTCTGCACGGAAATTTTCGAGTGCGCGCCAAACTTTTACAAATGTATTTTGGAGTACATCATCTGCATCATCGTGGGTTAAAACCATTCTGCGAATGTGCCAATACACTCTTTCTTGATATTTCTCCATGAGCAAAGTGAAAGCCTTTTCTCTTTGCCCGGAATGAAATAAATCTAATAGTTCATTATCGCTCATAAGGTTTTATTTCAAGTTGAAAATTTATCAAGTCTATATAAAAATGAGAACTACTTTTTTGCAATTACCTTTTTTGCTGCTTCAATAACGTTAGCAGAATCTAAGCCGTATTTCTGCAATAACTCATCAGGTGTTCCGCTTTCGCCAAAGCTATCATTTACTGCCACAAACTCCATTGGCACAGGTAATTCTTTAGCCAATAAAGTTGCAATACTGCTCCCTAAACCTCCAATAATATTGTGCTCTTCGGCTACAACAGCACATTTTGTTTTAGCTACCGATTTTAAAATAGCTTCTTTATCCAAAGGTTTTATGGTGTGAATATTTACAAGTTCAACCGATACGCCACTTGCTTGCAATGCTTTTGCAGCTTCGATACTTTTCCAAACTAAGTGTCCTGTTGCAAAAATAGTAACATCGGTTCCTTCGTTTAGCATCAATGCTTTTCCAATTTCAAAAGGTTGATTGTTTGGAATAAAAATTTGCCATTTTGGTCGTCCGAAACGCAAATAAACAGGTCCTTGATATTCGGCAGCAGCAATCGTTGCAGCATAAGTTTGGTTATAGTCGCAAGGGTTTATCACCGTCATTCCGGGAAGCATTTGCATTAAGCCAATGTCTTCTAAAATTTGGTGTGTAGCGCCATCTTCGCCTAAAGTTAAGCCAGCGTGCGAAGCAGCTATTTTTACATTTTTACCGCTATAGGCAATAGATTGACGAATTTGGTCGTAAACTCTTCCTGTTGCAAAGTTGGCAAAAGTGGTTGCAAATGGAATTTTGCCGCCAATGGTTAAACCTGCAGCAATTCCCATCATGTTTGCTTCTGCAATGCCGCATTGGATATAGCGTTCAGGAAAATCTCTAATAAAAGTATCTAATTTTAAAGAGCCGGCAAGGTCTGCGCAAAGTGCCACAACATTTGGATTGTTTTTTCCAAGAAAGTGCATGGCATCGCCAAAGCCTGAGCGAGTGTCTTTTGCACCGGTAGGTGTATATTGTTCTAACATGGATTTGTTTTCAGTTTCAAACATACAATTCTAAAACAAATGTTGTATTGTATTGATGTTGATAAAGTACTCAGGAGTAGTTTTTAGATAGCTTCCCAAAGTTCTACTTTGTTTCCTTCTCCATCAAGAATATGAACAAATTTCCCGTAGTCGTAGGTTTCAATATTGTCAAGAATTGTAACGCCTTCTTTTTTTAGCTCTTCAACAAGTTTTTCAAGATTTTCTACCCTGTAGTTTATCATAAACGCTTGCTGTGATGGCGCAAAATATTGAGTGTTCTCAGGAAAAGGCGACCATTGTGTTTGTGCCTTTTGAGTATCATTTTTATCCTCAAACCATTCAAAAGTTGCACCGTAAGGATTGGTGTTTAGTCCTAAATGTTTTTGATACCATTCCGTGATTTTTTTAGGGTCTTTACTTTTAAAAAATATACCGCCAATTCCTGTTACTCTTTTCATTTTCGTGTGATTTTTTTTATTTAAAATCTTATGAAATTAGCCGTTCTTTTTGCCTTCAAATTTCTTAGCTAATTCATCTAAACTAAAAGTAATGATTGCATTTCTGCCGTTGGGTGCATGGTATGGATTTTCGCACGCAAAGAGTTCATCAATTATATTTTTCATCTCTTCAATAGAGAGTAATTTTCCAACTTTTATTGAGGAGCTAATGGCTAATGCTTGTGCTAATTTTTCGCGCTTAGTGAATTTTGTAACTTGCATTTGGTTTTTGTACTGTTCCAAAAGTTCTTCTAATACTTGCTGCTCATTGCCGTTAAACACATCAGCCGGAAAAGCATGCACTACAAAGGAATTTTCGCCAAATTCTTGAACTTCAAAACCTAAGTTATTTATCTCAACCAAAATCTCGCGAAGCAAAGCAGCATCGGCAGGCGAAAACTGTATTGCTTGTGGGAACAATTGTTTTTGACTGGTGCTTCTATTGTTTTTAAGTAAACGTAAATAACGTTCGTATAAAATTCTTTCGTGCGCAGCTTGTTGGTCAATTAAAATAATGCCGCTTTTAATTTGTGAAACGATGTAATGACGGTGCAATTGATGCGGCTGTACTACACTTTTATCGGCAGTTTGCGAAGAGCGAAAAGTTATTTCAGAAGCATTTTCAGTAGGAGAGAAGTTGGGTGGAGTTGCATTTGGTTGTGAAATATTTCCTTGCGAAGTTTTATGGAGCTGTTGCCAATTTTGTGGAGTGGAATCGTAGGATTTAAAATTGCTTGGCGGAGCAAATTTTTTTGCCTCTCTGTGTTGTTCGGGTGTTTGGCTAAGAATGCTGCTACCTGTGAAGTTGTTATTTGTAAAAGCACCGATAGAATCTAAATGTTGCTCTTGGTTAAAATCTAAAGAAGGTGAAACGCTATAAGCTCCAAGTGCATGTTTTACGCCTAAATTCACGAAAGTGTAAAGCAGTTTTTCGTCTTCAAATTTCACTTCATATTTTTGTGGGTGCACATTTATGTCAATTCTGGCAGGATCAATTTCCAAGAAAATAACATAGAGCGGAAAGTGGTCTTTGCTCAGCATTTCTTCATACGCTTGCATAATTGCATGATGCAGATACGAAGATTTTATGAAGCGGTTATTTACAAAAATATATTGTTCGCCTCTGCTTTTCTTTGCGAAATTAGGTTTGCCAATGAAACCGTAAACATTTAAGGAATACGATTTTTCTTCAACGGGAACAATCTTCTTGGCATAATCATCACCAAAAAGTTGAACAATGCGTTGTTTTAAGTTGCCACTTTTTAAATGATAAAGTTCATAGTCGTTATGAAAAAGTTTAAATGCAATTTGAGGATTAGCTAAAGCTGTGCGTGTAAATTCTTCAATAATATTTTTAAGCTCAACATTATCGCTTTTTAAAAAATTTCTGCGTGCCGGCACATTGTAAAATAAATTTTTTACTGCGATAGAAGTTCCCGAAGTAGTTTGGCAAGGCTCTTGCCGTGTAATTTTTGAACCCTCAATTTCTATGAGTGTTCCGGTGTCTTCATCGTGAAGTTTCGTTTTTAATTCCACTTGCGCAATGGCTGCTACCGAAGCCAAAGCTTCACCTCGAAAACCCATAGTTCGGATATTGAACAAATCTTCGGTTTTGGAAATTTTTGAAGTGGCGTGTTTCTCAAAACTCATGCGCGCGTCAGTTCCGCTCATGCCGCAGCCGTTATCAATAATTTGAACCAGTGTTTTTCCGGCATTCTTTACAATAAGTTGAATGGAAGAAGCTCCGGCATCAATGGCGTTTTCTATAAGTTCTTTAACCACCGAAGCTGGACGTTGAATTACTTCGCCTGCTGCTATTTGGTTGGCTATGGAATCGGGTAAAAGATGGATAATGTCAGACACGCTCCAAAGAAAGTGAAAAAGCCTGAAACCTTTTATTGTTTACTTTTTTTTTCTGTGTTATATAACCAAATATAGGTTGTTGTATAAGTTTTAAAGTGCCCGGAACGAGATTCGAACTCGTACACCCTTTCAGGCGCCACCCCCTCAAGATGGTATGTCTACCAATTTCACCACCCGGGCATTTAACTAATGCTATTGCTAGCGGAGCGCAAATGTAATTTTATTCGTTAAATTTAATACTTTAATGATTGAGTAAAACGAAAGTTTTAAGATAGCTTTGCCGCATGAAAAAAAGAATTATTTCTCCTTCAATATTAAGTGCTGATTTCTCAAAGTTGGGTGAAGAGGTTAAACTTTTAAATGATAGTGCTGCCGAGTGGCTTCACATTGATGTGATGGATGGTGTTTTTGTACCAAATATTTCGTTTGGTTTTCCGGTTTTGAAAGCAGTGCGAAAAGAAACTTCAAAATTTTGTGATGTACATTTAATGATTGTGCAGCCGGAAAGATATGTTGAACAATTTAAAGCAGCCGGAGCAGATTTAATTACCATTCATTACGAAGGAAATTATCATTTAGATTCTACCATTCAAAAAATAAAGGCAAGCGGAGCAAAAGTAGGCGTAGCGCTTAATCCCGCTACTCCGGTAATGGTTTTAAAAGAAGTGATTCACTTGCTCGATTTGGTTTTGATTATGAGTGTGAACCCAGGGTTTGGTGGACAAAAATTTATACAATACACAATAAATAAAGTTACTGAAGCGCGCAATATGATAAATGAAAGCGGCAGCTATACTTTAATAGAAGTTGATGGCGGTGTAACTTTAGAGAATGCTCCAAAACTCTTTGCTGCAGGAGCAGATGTGTTGGTGGCAGGGAATACGGTATTTAGTGCAGCTAATCCGAAAGTTATGATAGAGCAACTTTTGAAATGCTAATGGCGTTATTGCAGAATTTTTCTTGAAAAAAGAGTTTAAAGTAACTAATAATTAAGCGATGCGTTTGTATTATTCTTGCATCAAAATATTAAATAATCATGGTAAAACAATTTAATTTTCCAACTATAATTCGTTTCGGAGCAGGTGCAGTAAATGAACTTCCAGCTTATCTTACAAGCAATAATTTAAAACGTCCGCTTTTGGTAACCGACCCAAATGTGGCACAATTAGATTTCTTTAAAAAAATAGTAAGTGATTTAAAACAAAAAGGTTTTAGTGTTGAAGTATTTCACGATACGCACAAAAACCCTGTAAAGAGTGATGTTTACAAAGGAACAGATGTTTACGATAAAACAAAAAGTGATTGTATAATTGGTGTTGGTGGCGGTGCAGGCTTAGATGTTGCGCGGGCAATAGTGTTGCGTGTAAACCATCGCGAAGATTTGTTTAAATATGATGATTTAATTGGTGGTGATGTGTATGTAACCAACGATGTGCCTCATTTTATCACCATTCCCACTACTTCTGGAACGGGCAGTGAAGTTGGCAGAAGTGCTATTATTTCTGATGATGAAACGCACCAGAAAAAAATCCTTTTTTCTCCAAAATTGATGGCGAAAATTGTTTTTGCCGATCCAGAATTAACTTACGAACTTCCATCTTTTATTACTGCGGCTACCGGTATGGATGCTTTAACGCATAATATGGAAGCATTTTTAGCAAAAAACTATCACCCGATGTGCGATGGCATTGCTTTAGAAGGAATGCGTTTGATTTCTGAATCTTTGGTAACTGCGGTAAATAAACCAACACCCGAAAGTAGGGCAAACATGCTATTGGCTTCAATGATGGGTGCTATTGCATTTCAAAAAGGATTGGGAGTAGTGCATTCTTTGGCACATCCGCTTTCAAGTTTGTTGGATACGCATCACGGTTTGGCAAATGCTGTAAACATTCCTTATGGAATGAAATTTAATATTGTAGGTTTTGAAGGCCGCTTTGCAAGAATGGCAGCTGCTTTGGGCTTGAAAGAACATAGCGGAGATGCTGTAGTGAATTACCTATTTGAGTTAAATACCAAGGTGAATATTCCGCACAAACTACGCGAAATAGGAGTGAAGCAAGAACATATAGAACCATTGGCAGACCTCGCGTTTGCCGATTTTGCCCACCCAAATAATCCTAAGCCTGTTAGCAGAGCAGATTTTAAAAAATTATACGAAGAAGCACTGTAGGTTTTATTGCCATTTTTTGTTACGACTTCATTTGTAATATTTTTCTTATTAGCTTTGTAAGAATGAAAAAATGGTTTGCCATATTGTGCATTAGTGCAATTAGCTTTCAAAATTTGAAGGCTGAGATGCCACGTCCATTTTTTTCTTCAAGTTCTGAAATAGGCAAAGTTTACGAGCAACTTAATTTAAAGCAGTTGGGTTTAAGCAAAGTTGTTTTTGAAATAGCTGTAAAAGGATTTGAAAAACTTTTTAAACAAGGCAAGTTGAGTACAGATATTTTATCAGTTTGCGATTTTTCGCAGTCATCGAATCAAAAGCGCTTGTTTGTAATTGACTTAGAAAATAGGCAAGTTTTGTTCAATTCGCTTGTGGCTCACGGCAAAAATACCGGAGAAGAATTTGCTTCAAAATTTTCAAATATTCCATCGAGTTTGCAAAGTAGTTTGGGTTTTTATGTAACAGGAAATACTTACCAAGGAAAACATGGTTTATCGTTAAAACTAAATGGCATGGAAAAAGGCTTTAATGATAATGCCGAAAGCCGCGCTATTGTGATGCACGGAGCAGATTACGTAAGTGAAAATTTTATTAACGAACAAGGAAGATTAGGTCGTAGTTTTGGTTGCCCAAGCGTTCCGGTTGAATTATGCCGTCCGATTATCAATTCTGTAAAGGAAGGTAGTTGTTTGTTTATTTACTATCCTGATAAAAATTATCTCTCCCATTCAAAGTTGGTAAAATAGTTTTTACCAACTTTAAATAGTATTATTTCTTATTGCTTCACGAACTTTTTAGTGAAAGAGCCTGCACCAGTTTTCACCGTAGCAAAATAAATGCCGTTCAATAGATTTGAAATATCAATTGGTTCGGTTTCAACCACATTTTGCGAAAGTATTTTGCGGCCGGTTACGTCAAAAATTTCAATTGTTTGTTTAGTTGAAAAGTTTGTGCTGATGCGCAGTGTGTTATTGGCAGGGTTAGGAAAAATTTCAACTGTATTTGTAGCTTGAACATCTTTAATGCTAAGCAAAGGATTGTAGTAAGCTAAATTTAAAATTGGCGCAAATTCTGCATCTTGCCAATCGCTAAAAACTACGCTACCTCCAGTAGCCGTTGGTGCGCTAATTACAAATTGTGTTTCAGCATTTTTATTGATAAATGGGAAAAATGTGGCTGGTAAATCCAATCGAATCCAATGTCCATCGCCACCATTTGAACCGAAAAGACAAGGCGTTCCGGCAGCATCACCGTTGTCGGTAAAATCAGCGGCTTCAATGTTTGCTGTTGCTCCAAAATTTCCGCTTTTAATTTTCACTTCTAATGAATTGCTTATTGGGTTAGTGCCACTCAGGCTTTTTCTTCTCAAAAAAATGCTTGCATTAGATAGCGAAGTATCTGCCATTGAAGTAGTATTAAAAGTTAATACGGTTGAAAATTTTTCTCCATTATCTTCACCCATCACCAAGCTATCTGCAGTATTCCCTAACGAAGAAACCGTGCCCGATTTTCCGTTTCCTTCTGCTAAATAGAATTTATCGTCCATCAAATATTTGTGGTAAAATTTTTGAGTATGGTATTCATTTAAATCTTGAAATCCTTTTGCAGAAAGGTGAAAACAATCCTTAGTAATTAAGTAATCGCGCATAGAACTTTTAGGTGAAGGATAATTAGGATCGCCTTCGGGCAATGGAACAGTGAATGCAGGGTAAGTGCCGCCCGGAGCAACACCCAAAGGCTGAGGTTGCCCATAAGTATATTGCATCAATCCTGTAGCTTTTACAAAATCTACTTGTGGATCTATTTGTGCAAAGCTATCCACCTCATCAGAAAATTGATTAAGTAAAGTGTTTATTTGAATAAAAGTTGGGTATTCCATTTTTTGCCAAGTGCCATTAAAAGGGTGATTGCTTCCCAAGCCTGAAGTAGGAATTACTTCGCCAAAGTTTGGATAGCAATAGCCGCTCCATAAAATTCTAATTCCGGGTTTGCAGCTTTTTATAAAGTCAATAACCTGCACTAATCTATCAGAAACTTCTTGCTTTATAGAGTCAGTTTTTGCTGCGGAATAGCTTACCTTCCATCTGCCTAAAACATCATTTCCTCCAATACTTAAATGCACAACTTTTATGCTCGGATTTTCATCGAGCATTCGTTTAATTTCATTCTGTTTTGTTGTAGTTAAGAAATCATCAGTTTGGGCACCGTTTTCCGCAATGGTTGAATTGGTTAAAAACTTGTAGTTTGAAAATCCCCATTTCTTAAATGCATTGTTTATTGTGCCATCTACACCCATAAAAAATGCCCAGCTATCACCAACTAAAAGCACTTTTGGCGATTGGGTTTCGGTGCATTGGCTAAAAGAATATTGGGTAAAAAAGGAAAAGAGTAATGCGAGCGCAAAAAGTTGTTTCATGTTTTATTCGTCAGTTTTATTTAGAGGTGAATGTAAAAGTTTTGTGCTTTTAAAGTTTTATTTTTTTCTTAAAAAAAGAATAACAATTAAAGGAAGAAAAAAATAAAGAAAAATGTGAGTAAATTACCATTTACCACCTGCACCGCCACCACCAAAACTTCCGCCACCAAAACCTCCGAATCCACCACCGCCAAAGCCTCCTCCGCTACTTCCTCCTCCAAAACCGCCACCGCCTCCCCAAATTACTGGACCACCGCCTGAGCCTCTAAAACCTCTACCGGAAATTGTGCCTCCATTGTTACCTTGGTTTGCACTAATAATAATTACAAGAACGATGATAAAAATGATAAATAGTATCATTTTCCAAAGTGGAATTTTTTCAACATTTTCTCTTGGCTCGGCTTCAAACTTGCCGGTTGTTCGCGCAATTATTTCATCGGTTGCACTATTAAAGCCAGCATAAAAATTCCCGTTTTTAAAATTTGGAATAATAATGCGCTCAACAATTCTTTTACAAATGGCATCAGGTAACACATCTTCTACTCCATAACCAGTGGCAATAAAAACTTCGCGCTGTGCTTTTGATGCTAAAATTAGAACTCCATTATTTTTTTGTTTTCTGCCAATTCCCCATTTTTCACCGAGCTGAAAAGCGTAATCGCTAATTTCATAAGGGCCTAAATCGTTAATGGTAACGATAGATATTTGTGTGGAAGTAGAGTCATCAAAATCTACTAATTTTTGTTCTAATCTGGCTTGTTCATCGGGCGATAAAAAATTCGCCAAGTCATTTACTAATCTTGGAGGATTGGGCTTTTCCGGAAATTGGGAGAATGAATTTAAGCTTGCAAAAATAAACATTGCAAGTACCAGAAAATTCATCAAGTGTAATTTTTTTAAATTCATTTTATATTTCAACTACAAGAAAAATTAGCATTAGTTTCCAAAACTAATATCATCGCTCAATTCATTTTTGTCGCCCTGTGTGAAAGGGAAAAATGCTTTAAGTTGTTCGCCTGCCATTTGAATTCCGGCAGCAATTCCTTCTACAATTTTTTGTTGCTTAAAATTATGCAGCATCAATTCTTTTGTGCTTTCCCAAAAGTTGGCAGGCACTTTTTGGTTAATGCCGTCATCGCCAATTATGGCAAATGTTTTATCGTGAATAGCAACATAAATAAGCACTGCATTTCGCTGTTCAGTTTTCTGCAATTCGAGTTGATGAAATAGCTCGATAGCTCTTGCTATTACTTCTGTTTTACAGTGCTTTTCTATGTGTACTTTTATTTCTCCTGAAGTGTTTCTTTCCGCTTGTTGAATAGCTTGTTTTATCTGTTCAATTTGCAATTTTTCAATAAGCTGCTTAGAGAAAATAGACATGGTAAATAATTAGAATGAAACTTGTGGAGCTTTTTCCGAACCTGCATCAGCTTTAAAGTATGCTTTTGCTTGGAATCCAAACATTTTCGCAGTAATCAATGCAGGGAAAGCTTGCGTGTGAGCATTGTATTGCTGTGCTAATTGGTTGTATTTATTACGTTCTACACTAATGCGGTTTTCGGTTCCTTCTAATTGCGCTTGAAGTTCCAAAAAGTTTTGGTTTGCTTTTAAATCAGGATAGCTTTCTACAGTTGCTAACAAACGAGAAAGTGCGCCTTTTAGTTCGCCTTGTGCTGCTTGGAATTTTGCAATATTTTCTTCAGTTAAGTCATCAGCATTTATTTGTACGCTGGTTGCTTTTGCGCGAGCTTCTACAACGGCTGTAAGTGTTTTTTGTTCAAAGTTGGCATAGCCTTTCACAGTGTTTACCAAATTGGGAATTAAATCTGCTCTGCGTTGGTAAGCTGTTTCTACATTTGCCCATTGTGCTGTAACTGCTTCGCGTTCTTGTACCAAACTATTGTAGCTGCAAGAAGAAAGCGTTAAAGCCAACGAAAAAACAGTTAATAATTTAAGAAGGTTTTTCATGGTGTGTTTGTTTACTTTTTGTTTATTGAATTTATTTGACGTGCAAAAGTAGAAATTATTTTATGCTGTGATATATTGTTGAGAGATGAACAAAAAATCCAATACTTTTTATTGAAGAAATAGTTTTGTGAATAGAAATTTTTATTCTTCTAAGTAACTGAATATATTCGCGTTGATGCTTATTAAAGTAATTCTTGTAGCACCTCTTTTACTCATTGTTTTGTTGTTTTTAGCACGACTGAAAAATCAAATTTTCTATCGAAGTTTCTTTATTTTAATTGCGGGTGTTGGTGTGTTTTTAGTTTTAAATCCAAATATCACAACCGATGTAGCTCACGCACTTGGCGTTGGTAGAGGCACTGATTTAATTCTCTATTTAAGTGTATTATTTTTCTTTATGTTTTCAATTCTTATTTACGCAAAATTCAGAAGGTTGGAAGCAGCACAAACTGAACTTGCAAGGCAAGTGGCTATACTTGCTGCCAAGAGATTTACCGATCACAAATAAAATTTTTATGAAGAATAAATTACTTCTAATTCTGTTGGCTTTCAATTCAATATTTGTTTTAGCGCAAAATAATATTGGAATAGGAACCAATACTCCGGCAGCATCTTCTGTTTTGGAGTTGTCTGCCCAAGACAAAGGCTTTTTAGTGCCGCGACTTACGCAAGCTCAAAGGCAGGCGATAGTTAGTCCTGCTACAGGATTATTGGTTTTTGACTTAACAAGCTCTTGCTTCTTTTATTTTGATGGTGCATCATGGTTATCGCTTTGCAACCAGCCGGGCGTTACAGGAGCAACCGGAGCACAAGGTATAACTGGCAATACCGGAGCAACCGGAGCGCAAGGTATTCAAGGCGCAACCGGAGATACAGGCGCAACCGGAGCGCAAGGCATACAAGGTGTAACTGGCGATACAGGTGCAACGGGTTCGCAAGGAGCTACAGGCCCAACAGGTATGGGAATTATTTGTGGCACTGCTGCGGCTAATTACATTCCAGTATTTACTTCGCCAACTGATATTTGCAATTCTGTATTGTTTCAATCATCAGGTAAAATTGGGGTAAACAATACTTCACCAAATGTGGCGCTTGATGCTTCTTCTGCAAGTGATGGAATTGCTTTTCCGAGTGGTGCTACAGCACAACGCCCTGCAACAACTTCAGCCGGAACTTTGCGTTGGAACACAACACTAAGTAGCATGGAATTTTATGATGGCACAAAATGGCTGAATATAAATACCCCACCAATTGGAAGCACTTATGTACAATGGTTTAATGCAGGAGATCCAAACGCAATGTATCCCGGAACTACTTGGGTAAAAACCGATATTCAAAACGGAGAATTTATCCGTGCGGTTGGAGGTGCAGCCAATGTTTCTGCCGGAGGTGCTTTAACGGGAGTTTTGCAGGCTGATATTGTAGGAAATCATACACACACCGCCTCTGCAACAGCAGCTGGTTCAGGCATTTTAACTACTTCAAGTGGAGGTTCTCATACTCATACAGGAACTACAAGCGGTGCTAATCCTTACAGTGGCAATATTTGGATTCCTTATGATGACAATCTTTCATCTGATACAAAAAATTTAAGTATGAACGATAATCCTTCTCAATGCGGAAGTACATGGGATAGCAGGCATACTGTTGGCAATTTTATGGGTAGATTAAATGATGGTTGTATGAATCACACGCACACATTTACTACTACGGCCGATGGAGTTCATTCACATACTGTACCTGATCATACACATAACATAAACGTAACTGTAAATAGTGGAGGAGGTGGCGTAGAAACACGCCCTGCTAACGTTGCCGTTATATTTTGGCGTAGAACAAACTAAAGATTTGAGGCAAAAAGCAATTCCAGATTGCTGTGCTTTATTTGGAAAATTTTAGCTAAATGCTCGTTGGTTAAATTGCCTTTGTACAAGTAAATACCGTTTCTGATTCCCACATCTTCGTAAATTAAGCCTTGCATTCCTTTTAAATCGCCCATTCGCAATAAAATTGGTGTAAGAATATTTGAAAAAGCGTACGATGCTGTTCGGCTAACCCTCGAAGTAATATTTGGAACACAGTAGTGTATTACACCATGCTTTTTAAAAGTTGGTTCTAAATGTGAAGTTAATTCAGAGGTTTCAAAACAACCGCCTTGGTCAATACTCACATCAATAACTACGGCTCCCGGTTTCATTCTTTCCACCATTTGCTCTGTAACTAAAATTGGTGTTCTTCCTTTTTTGCTATGCAAAGCACCAATGGCAACATCGGCAGTTTCTAATTCGTTTGCTAATATTTCCGGTTGTACGGTTGAAGTAAAAACGCGTGCACCAATTCGCTCTTGAAGGCGCATTAGTTTGTAAACATTATTATCGAAAACGCTTACTGTTGCTCCTAATCCAATTATGGCTCTGGCGGCAAATGTACCCACAACTCCGGCTCCCAGTATTACTACTTTTGCAGGTGGCACACCCGAAACGCCACCCAATAAAATTCCTTTGCCATTGTTGGCATTGCTCAAAAATTCTCCAGCAATCAATACCACTGTGCTTCCTGCAATTTCACTCATTGAACGCACAAATGGAAAGAAACCCGCATCGTCTTTGGTATATTCATACGCCAATGCTGTAATGCGTTTCTTCATCAGCATTTCAATATATTCTTGCTTAATGGAAGGAATATGAAGTGGAGAAATAAGCGTTTGGTTCATTTTCATGAGCGCTATTTCGTAAGGCAATGGTGGAGCAACTTTTAAAATTATATCTGCCTTGTAAACCGCTTCTTCATCAGCCACAATTTCAGCGCCTGCTTCAGAGTAATCGTTATCGTAAAACCGAGATTCTTTTCCCGCATTTTCTTCAATCACTATTCTGTGTCCATTGGCCGTTAAAACACGCACACTTTCAGGTGTAATCGCAATTCTGTGTTCTTGAAAACTTCGCTCTTTGGGAATTCCAATATAAAGTTTAGCTTTTTTATTTGAAACCATCGAAGGTGCTTCCATTGGCTGTAGTCCTAATTTAGACACTATGCCGGAAAAATCGCGTGAAGATGAACTCATGTAATAGAAATGAATTGCAAAGGCAACGAAAGTAATAAAAAAAGTATGGAAAAAAGAAACCTATTTTGAAATTGGGTAGAAATAGCAATTTAGTTGAGTAGTTTTGAATAGAGAACTAAATAAAAATTGGAAAGAAATAGAGTTAGTTCTCAAATTATCTTTTAGGAGAATGCTTTTATCTGTATAAATTAAGTTTGTTATGCTTAATTCTAAATACTCACCAAACAATTGCTAAGTAAAATACAAGAGCAAATTGAACGGTGAATTTTTGACTAAATGTTATATTCATAAAAAAAACATTTACGTTTGGTATTCATAGAAAAACAAGCACGTGAAAAACTATTATTTTACTGAAGAGCACGAACTTTTTAGACAAGGGTTAAAAGACTTTTTAAACAAAGAAGTTGCGCCACACATTGATGAATGGGAAGAAAACCAACGCATACCGAAAGAAATTTGGAAAAAGTTTGGCGACATGGGTTATATGGGTTTAAATTATCCGGTAGAATATGGCGGAGCAGGTGCTGATTTTTGGTACTCGGTAGTTTTTTGCGAAGAAATAGCTAAAATGTGGAGCGGTGGTTTTGCCGTTACGCCAAGTGTAATTCAATACATGAGTTCAACTTATATTTTTAAACACGGCAGTGAATTTTTAAAGCAGAAATATTTAGTGCCAACTATTAAAGGCGAAATGGTTAGCTCCATTGGCATCACAGAACCGGGCGCGGGAAGCGATGTACAAAACATACAAACAAAAGCTATTCGCGAAGGCGATTTTTATATCGTAAACGGGCAAAAAACTTTTATCACCAATGCGGTATATGGCGATTTTATTGTTACAGTGGTGAAAACCGACCCCACAAAAGGTTTCGATGGTGTTTCACTTTTGGTAATTGATAGAAATGCGCCTGGAGTGAGTGCAAAAAAGTTGAAGAAACTGGGCTGGCATTCTTCTGACACGGCTGAATTATTTTTCGACAACGTAAAGGTGCCGGTTGAAAATTTAGTAGGAGAGGAGGGACAAGGTTTTGTTTACCTCATGGGCGGTTTGCAGTTAGAAAGATTGTGCGGTGCTATTTCTGCCATTGCCGGCTGCGAAGCAGGAATTGAATACACTTTGCAATATATGAGCGAACGCAATGCTTTTGGGCGACCAATAAATAAATTTCAAGTGCTAAGACACAGAATGGCACAGTTGGCAGCAGAAACAGAAACCATAAAATACTATGTTTACCATTGTTGCAGAATGCACAACGATGGCGAATATGCTGTGAAAGAAAGTTCTATTGCCAAGCTTATGGCAACTGAACTAAGCGATAAAGTGGCTTACCAATGTTTACAAAATTTTGGCGGCTATGGCTACATGGAAGAATACAAAATGGCGCGTATGTTTCGCGATAGCAGAATATTAACCATCGGTGGCGGCTCTACCGAAATTATGCGCGAAATTATTGCCAAAATAATTATTGATGATAAGCAGTATAAAAATTCAGGATTAACAATTAACTATGCACACGGACAGACAAAAGAAAGTGATTTATTAACAAACAATAAAAACAATAACACAATGGCATTTGAAGCATTACTTTCAACATTGCAAGCAGGCGCAGCAGCCGCACCAACTTTAGGCAAAACCTTAAAATTTGATTTTGGCGACAATAAAGTTTTTATAGACGGAACAGGCGACTCTAACAAGGTTTCTGCTGAAGATAAAGATGCAGATTGCACTATTGGTGTAAGTGCAGAGGATTTGCAAGCAATGATGTCTGGAGCGCTAAACCCAATGACTGCTTTTATGAGCGGAAAAATAAAGGTAAAAGGCGATATGGGAATTGCAATGAAACTGCAATCGCTTTTTTCTAAGTAAGCAATTAAATGTTTAAAATAGAACCGCTTTAGTTTAATCTCCAAGATTAACTAAAGCGGTTTTTGTTTTTGATATAGTTGTGTAAGGAACATACAAAAATAAAAAAGCACTTTCCTTACTTAGAAAAGTGCTTTTAAAATGTAGTATAAAAAAATTAGAAACGCTCTAAACCGCTAAAGTGAAAAGCTGCTTCAATAGCTGCATTTTCATCACTATCGCTGCCGTGAATGGCATTGCGTTCGATATTTGTAGCGTATAGTTTTCTAATAGTTCCTTCTGCTGCATTTGCAGGATTGGTAGCTCCAATCAACTTTCTAAAATCTTCAACAGCATTTTCTTTTTCAAGTACAGCAGCTACAATCGGACCCTCGGTCATAAAAGCTACTAATTCACCATAAAAAGGACGTTCTTTATGAACAGCATAAAATTCTTGTGCTTTTTCAGTTGAAAGGCGAGTAAGTTTCATCGCTTGGATTTTAAAGCCCGCAGCAATAATGTGGTCTAAAATTTTTCCTGTAAAACCATCAGCAACCCCATCAGGTTTTATCATGGTAAGTGTAATGTTTGAAGCCATTTTTGTATTGTTTTTAAAATGCGCGGCAAAAGTAAATTGAAAAATGAGAAAATGAAGTATTGTGTTATCAAAATTTGACTTATTTCTTCAATATACACTTTATTTAGAACGCTATTGGGTTATTATTGCTCCTGAAATTTATTAGGAATTGAAAAGCAGAAACTTTAATGAGCCAAGAAATTGAAACTTTTAATGGATTATGGATTGGCAATAAATTAAGTTTAATAGAACTTCTCACCATTCAATCGTTTTTAAGTTTTGGTTATCATTTCAAATTGTGGATTTATGAACCATTGCAAAACGATTTGCCTGAAAAAGTAGAGCTGTGCAATGCGAATGAAATTATTCCGCATAATCAAATTTTCTATTACAAAAATAAAAGCCAGTTTGGTATAGGAAAAGGCAGTGTAGCAGGCTTTAGCGATATTTTTCGCTATAAACTTTTATATGAACATGGCGGTTGGTGGGTTGATATGGATATAACTTGTTTGAAAAAAATTGATTTTGCCGCATCATATTTTTTTAGAAATCACCACAATTTAAAAGTAGTTGGAAATGTGATGAAATGCCCAAAACATAGTGTATTGATGAAGCACTGTTACGAAGAAGCAACGGCTACAATAGATGAGCATAACACAGATTGGCACAAACCAATTGATATTTTAGTGAAACATATTGAACTGCAGCAACTCGAAAATTTTATTGTGAAAGATTGTAGCAACACAGATATGTGGCACGATACGTCAAGGTTTATTTTTACTAATGAAATGCCGCCTCAAAATTGGCAATTTATCCATTGGCAAAATGAAGAATGGCGAAGTAGAAATTTGAGTAAATCTGTTTTTTATCCTGATAGCTTCTTGGAAAAACTGCTTGTGAAATACGGGCTTTACAAAAAGCCGGAAACATTTTTAGAAAAATTGAAATGCAAGATTCTACTTTCTAATATTGTAAGGCGAATAAAGAAATTTGTTTAATTTCTAATTGCTAATCCCAACTCTGGTTTTTAAATATTGATTTGCCTCTAATTCTTTAAGAATAAAATCTGCCACATCTCCGGTAAATATTTTGCCTTCGCCTTTTGGTACAAAATCTTTGCGAAGATGATAAGCGCCTGTTTTTTCTCCATCAGGCAAATCTGGACAGCAAATAAATGTCCAATCTAAATTTGTTTTACGCAGCACATCAAATACTTTAAAATGCCCTTCTGAAACATTTTTATATGCAGCCGGAAAATCAGGCAAATCTTTGATAAGCGTTGTTTCATTTGCTTGCAGTGCACCCAAGCCACCAACGGCAATTACACGTTTTATGTGATGTTTTTCCATAGCGGGAATTATATGTTTCATTCCGTCACTCATTAAACTCACATCGCCTGTGATGTTGCTTTGTCCTAATGCAGAAATTACTGCATCTGAATCTTGAATTGCTTCGCTTATTTTGGCAGTATCGTAAGCATCACCTTCCACAAAACTCAAATTTGAATTTTCGATAGGTAATTTTTCTTTGTTTCTTAAATATGCAACCACTTGCCAGCCTTTGGCTAAAGCTTGCTCTACAATATGTTTTCCGGTGCGTCCGTTAGCACCAATTACGCTTATTTTCATCTTAAATTTTTGTTTCTAATTCCAGGTAAAAGAGATTGTCTTTTTTAAATCAGGGTGAAGCGAATGAAGCACGGGACAGTTGCGTCCGGTGTTTTCCAAAATAGCGATTTCTTTTTCGCTCAGTTGTTTACCTTTTAATGAAAATGCTACAACTATTTCGGTAATTCTTCGTGGTTCAGTTCCCATTATTTTAGTAATTGAAATGGTTGCTCCGCTAATATCTACACTCATATCGCGGGCTTTTATTCCCATTACAGTTACCATGCAGCTTCCTAAAGCTGTTGCCACTAAATCCGTTGGCGAAAAAGCCTCACCTTTTCCGTGATTATCGGTTGGTGCATCGGTAATAATTTCTTGTCCTGATTTTAGGTGTGTAGCTTTTGTGCGTAGTTCACCTAAGTATATAATTTCTGATGTCATTTTTTCTACTGTATAAAGCAATATTAGCAGTTGAAATCTAATTTTTATACAAAAAAATAACAGGCTGTGTTCGGCAGCCTGTTTGGTTTAATTCATAGGTGTATGTTTGATGTATTATCTGCTAACTATAAGTCTTTGTTTAAATTTGGCATCTCCACTTTGTGCAACCAAATTGTAAACGCCCGATTGTATATCTCCAAACTCAATATTTAAACTATTAAATCCTGAAAGTGAATTGAAATTATAGGACTTTATTTTTGCGCCTACCATATCGTAAATGGCAATGTTTACTTCACCTTCTTCTTCTAAATTTACATCAAAGTTTGCTGCATACGAACTTGGATTTGGGTAAACTTTTGACTGTAAAACTTTTATATCTTCGGGCTTTTCAGTTTCGTTTACAAGAACTTCTTCTTCGTTAGTTTTAAATGCTACTTTGCTAAGTTGTGTTTGCAATGCAAAGCAATTAGTAGATGTTGCACCTTGGTAACCGTAAACTCTTACATAGTAATTTCCTACTTCAGCATTGTTCCATTTTAATGCTTCAGGTTTGTCTCCGCTTCTGCGACTGCGTGTGAGTAACAAACCATTTGCATTGTAAAGTGCAATATCAAAATCGGCAGTTAATTCGCTAAGTGTAATGTAAATATTGCTCTGCACTTTGTTGTTTGAAAATTCAAACCATTCGCTTTTTCCACTTTTGTCAATTTTACCATAAGCAAGAGAAATGCCTTTTAATTGTTTCGCTTTTCCACGAATATCGTTATTGTTTTCACTGTTGCATTCGTTGTTTACTATGTTATTATCTGTTGCTGTTTTTCCATCAGGAAGTAATAATCCTTTTGAAGAAATGATGCTATGGCGAAAACCTCCTTCTGCAAAAAGTTTTTCCATTCTTGCAACTTGCCCTGTTGTGAACATTGCCATTCCTGCATCATCGGTATAGTCCATAAAATTCATGTACATGGAATTGTGCCCACAAGAACTTGGCTGCTTTTTGGGCATACCATAAGTTGGCATACTTTGTGGTGGCGTATCTTCCACTAAGTCATCGCCTTTGCAATCGGTTTTGTCGCCCCAAATATGAGCAAGGTTTAACCAGTGGCCAACTTCGTGAGTTGCAGTTCTGCCTTTGTTGTATGGATATTTTGCGGTTCCCAAAGTGCCAAAAGCTATTGGATTTATCACTACGCCATCGGTAGCTGCTGCACCACCCGGAAGTTGTGCATATCCCAATAAATTATTGTTCAACCTGCAAATCCAAATATTCAAATATTGTGTTGCGTCCCAAGCATCAGCGCCACCGCGCAAGCTATACTTCATGTCGTTATTATCAGAGAATGAAATTTTATTGGTAAACTTTCTTTCGATGCCATTTGTAGCTACACCATCGGGCTTTCTTGTTGCTAATACAAAGCGAAAATTTGAACCAGAAGCTACGGGTGTAAATTCATCGGGAATAGAATTTACTTCATCATTTAATAGTTGATAATCTTTATTTAAAACTTCGATTTGCGAAAGGATTTGATCATCGGTTAAGCTATCTTCAAATTTATTGTATAGCACGTGAATTACTACCGGAATTTGAATGATAGTGGTATTCGTTTTTTCTGTTTTAAAACTGCGTTGAGTTTTATTAAATCCTTCTATTTGTTGTCTTGCTGTGCGATAATTTGCATCTTCCAAAAGCATTTTTTCGTGATGCTCGTGTGTGCTGCAATTTCGCTGCGCTTGTGCGAAAAAAAATGGGGTGAACAAGCAAGTAAGTAAGTAGAGTTTAATCTTCATGGTTTAGTTGCCTAAAGGATTAACTTACTATACGGAAAAAAGAAGAAAAGGTTTTAGTTGAAAATCAGAAATCGTTTTATGTTCGCTGCATGGCAAAGAAAAAAGTTGATACAGTTGTAAAACTTTCCATTGAAAACATGGAAAAATCAGGGCATCATTTATTCCTGAATTTAAAGATAAATGGAAAGCGCTGTAGATTTCTTCTAGACACAGGCGCATCTAAAACCGTAATTGGCAAAGAGTGGTTTGAAAAAAATATTGGAAAAGAGAAATTGAAAACAATAAAGCAAGAAACTTCTGGTTTACACAGCGTAGTTTCTGAAAGCTATTACGGCAAAATTGATTTGCTTGAGTTAGGTTCGTTGCAAGTGAAAAAATATACTTCAGCAGTCGTAGAATTGGCGCATGTAAATGGCATGTATTCTAAATTCAAAATCAAAAAAATTAGTGGCATTTTAGGTTCTGATTTGTTGCTGCAATTAAATGCAGTAATAGATTACAAAAATGCTACACTCACTTTAAGCTAATTGCCTTCTATAAAGTTGAATAGTGTTTTCTAAACCATAGTAAAGGCAGTCGCTCACAAATGCTTGCCCGATAGAAACTTCTAAAAGATGGGCAACATTTTCTTTAAAGAACTTCAAATTGTCTAAATTCAAATCGTGCCCGGCATTGATGCCCAAGCCTAATTCTGTACACACTTTAGCTGCTTCTGAGAATGCAGAAATTGCTTTGTTTTTCTCTAAATAAAAATCGTGCGCATAAGGTCCGGTATAAAATTCAATTCGGTTAGTACCGGTTATTTTGGCGGCTTCCAATTGTTCTTTCATAGGGTCAATAAATAGCGAAACCCGAATACCATTTTCTTGAAGTTTTGAAATTATTTTCAATAAAAATTCTTTGTGCTGAACACAATCCCAACCGTGGTCTGAAGTAAGTTGATTAGGCAAATCGGGAACTAAAGTGCATTGTGCAGGTTTTACTTCTAAGACCATTTTTAAAAAATCTTCGCTTGGGTAACCTTCAATATTAAATTCGGTAGTAACTACTTCTTTTAGTGCATACACATCTTTTTTTGTAATGTGCCTTTCATCTGGTCTTGGATGAACTGTGATTCCTTGTGCGCCATACTTTTCACAATCCATAGCAAATTGTATTACATTCGGAATGTTGCCTCCTCGCGCATTTCGCAATAGTGCAATTTTGTTTATATTTATACTTAATTTAGCCATGGAAACCTTTTGGAACAAAAATTCTTTTATTTGCGTAAAAATAATTGAAAATCAGCTATCTACAAGGAGTGATTGTAATTAGATTAGCTGCAAAAATATAAAATTATGCCACGTTCAAAGCAATATAAATACGAAGCAGTTTTAGAAAAAGCTATGGATTTATTTTGGGCAAAAGGATACAACGGTACTTCAATTCAAGAGTTGGTAAGCCATGTAAAGTTGAGCAAAACCAGTATGTACGAAGCCTTTACAGATAAGCATGGATTGTTTATGGCAACGCTGCACAATTACAGAAAGCGATTAAACAACAATATGAGTTTGTTGCGTGAGATTCCTTCGGCAAGAGCAGCAATAGAATTATCCTTTGAAAGTATTATTGCAGAAGTAACTGACCATCGCCATCGCAGAGGAGGTTATTTAACCAATACGGCAATAGAATTAGCGCCACACGATAAAGAAGTGGAAGAATGGGTGAATGAGAGTATTAAAGATATTGAAAAGGTTTATACTGAACTACTTCAAAAAGGCATTAAAAGCAAGGAGTTTTCTGCTGATATGAATATAGAGAGTAAAGTAAATTTTATTATGGGCGTAAGACACGGTATCTTGGTTTATTCAAAAATAAGACAAGATAAAACTAGGCTTCAAAGTATTGTAACAGAAGCGTTGAAAGTGCTTTAGTGAATCTTTCTATAAAGTTTATTCTTAATCAGTCAAATATTTTAAGGCTTCGTTTACATACTCGTGTTCGCCTTCTTTTATTCGCTCTACTATTTCAGGAGAAATTTGCTTTACAATTTTTGCCGGTGAACCTAAAACCATTGAAAAATCAGGTATTACGGTATTTTCAGTAACTAAAGCATGCGCACCAATTATACAACCGTTGCCAATTTTTGCACCATTCATTACCGTTGCGCGCATTCCAATTAAATTATGATTTCCAATTGTGCAACCGTGCAAAATTGCACCGTGCCCAATTATGTTTCCTTGTCCAACATTTATTGGTTTTCCAGGATCTACGTGAAAAATACAACCTTCTTGAATATTGGTTCGGTTTCCGATAGTAATTTTATCCATATCAGCACGCAATACTGCACCATACCAAATGCTACTGTTATCTCCTAATTCAACATTGCCAATTACTACTGCATTGTGTGCAATAAATACATCTTTTCCTTTTTTTACTTGCGAAAGCAGTGTGTTGTAGTAAGTACTTTTCATTACTTTTTTATGCTTACTCAATATACTTTTGTGCAGCAATTTTTTTATCTAAGGTTTCTGAATCGCTTTTTGATTCTTTGGCTTTAATCCAATATTCAACTGCCTTTTGAGTTTCACCTAATTTTGAAAGTATATCGCCATAATGCTCTAAAAGTGTAGCGCTTGGCGGGTCGCTGTTTTTAAGAGCTTTTTCCTGCCAGGTTTTAGCTTCTTTGTATTCGCCCATCACAAACAAAATCCAAGCGTAAGTATCTAAGTAGGAGTCGTTGTTTTCTTGCAATTTATTGGCGTAGGCGCTCATTTGTTTTGCCTTTTCTAAATTGGCTTTGCGCAGCGAAAGGTAGTAGCTGTAATTGTTTAAAACAGTTGCGTTATCAGGGTCTAATTTTATGGCTTTATCAAAGCAGCTATCCGATTCTTCATTTCTTTTTAAGTTGTGTAGCACATCGCCCATGCTCGATAAAAACTGTGCACGGAGTTTGTTGTTATCGCCACTCATTTTTTCGCCTTTAGCTAAGCTTTTTAGTGCTTGGTCGTAATCCTTAAACTGGCTTTCTGCTAAGCCTTTAAATAGGTAAGTAACTGCTTGGTTTGGAAAATATTCTAAAGATTGTGTGGTAATTTCTTTTAAATTTTTCCAATCGCGTTTTTGATTGTAGATAAAGAACACTTGTTGCCAAACATTAAATACATCTTTCTGTAAATCTAAAGAGCGCAAATAAGCTGCAAGAGCGGTATCTAATTGATTATCTAAGTTGTATAAATCACCACGAATTGCTTGAGCTTTGGCTTCTTTTGGGTGTGTTTTTGCTAAAATATCTGCAAGTTCTAAAGCTTCGGTTCTATTATCCTTTTTTACATCAAAGTATTGAATGTAAGGAAATAGCATTTTTACTTTGGCATCAATATTTAGTGTTGGATTTGAAAATATTTTTTTGAGTGTTTCGCGTCTTGCAGTGGTGTCGCCTTGTTTGGCGCTGTATTCTGCAACTGCTAAAAGTGCTTGTGGATTTTCCGGTTCTAATTCCAATACTTTTTTGTAAAGTGGATAAGCCTTGTCGCGCATATTATTTGCAGTGTATAAATCTGCTTGCATTAAAAGAAAATTAGGCTCACCGGGATAAGCTTCTTCTAATTTTTTTAGTTCGTTTATTGCTTTGTCAAATTGATTTAAAGAAAGATATAAACTCTTTTTTCTTGAAACTATTTCTTCATCTATTCCGAATATACTTTCAAATTGGTCGTAAGTTTTTATGGCTTCAGCTGCTTGCTTGCTTTGTATTTGCAAGAATGCTAAATTCATATAAGCATCAGGAGAATTTGGGTTTTGTTTTATCAATTCCTTGTAAAGTACAATTGCATCTTTAGGAGAAGTTCGAGCAAGCATTTCGGCTAAAAACTCCTTGTAAAAAATATTGCTTGGGTCTAATTTTAAAGCAGCTTCGGCATGTTCCTTTGCAGCTTGTATTTGTCCGCTTCCAAAACTAAGTTGTGCTAATTGAAAGTGTGCATCTGCATTGTTTTTATCTAATTGAAGTACTTCTCTAAATTTCTTATCTGCGGTTTCATAATCTTCAATCATCTTTGCTTTTTCAGCATCAATAAACACGCGCTCTTCTTCTGGATTGGAAGCGCTGGTTGCTGAACTTTCTTTCCTCTTCTTATTGTTTTTTACCTTTTCTTTTTTCGGCTTTTCCTTTTTGGTTGGAAATGCCAAAACACTTTCAACTGAAGAAATAAAAATGAATGCAAAAAAAATAGTGATTATGTATCGAAGTTTCATTCTGATATTGATGTGTAATCGCCTATACTAAAATCGGCAAATGTTCCTTGTAAATTAACGTTGTTTCCTACCATGCTGTTGTGTAGCAGGTAATTTTTTAATGAAGATTGTGATTGTACAATACTGTTTTTAATCACGCAGTTTTCAATTGCCGAGTTTTTTCCTACTGAAACATGTGGGCCAATTACGCTGTTCAGCACTTTGGCACCTTCATCTACAAAGCAAGGAGGAATAATTGTGCTGTTTTCAATAATGGCTTTTTCACTAATTAGCTTTTCATTTTTAATAAATTCTAAATAACGCTGGTTGGTATCTACGGTGGCATTTTTATTGCCGCAATCTAACCATTCACTTACTTCGCCCGGCTTAAATTTTATGCCTTTTTGTTTCATGTTTTCGAGTGCATGTGTAAGTTGGTATTCTCCCTTTTGCTTAATGTCGTTATCAATTAAATATTGGAGTTCGCTGCGTAAGTTGGCACCATCTTTAAAGTAATAAATGCCAATAATGGCAAGGTCGCTTACAAAGGTTTGAGGCTTTTCTACAAAATCAGTAATTGAACCATCGGCATCTAATTTTACTACGCCAAATGCTTTTGGGTCATCAACTTTTTGTACCCAAATAATGCCATCTTGTTCAATATCTAATTGCTTGTTGAAACGAAAAAGTGTATCGGCAAATGCTACGATGGTTTTACCCACAAGCAAATCTCCAGCACATAAAGCAGCATGAGCAGTTCCAAGAGCTTCATCTTGATATGCGATGTGATATTTAATATTTAAAGAACTGCCGATTTGATTTATTTTCTCTTCAATAGCAGCACCAAAATCGCGCCTGATAATGAATACAACATTTTCTACTTTTTCAGGTACTGTTTTTATTAAATCTTCAACCAAACGCTGCACAATTGGTTTCCCTGCAATAGGTAGCATTGGTTTAGGAATAGTGAGTGAATGAGGACGCAGGCGTGTTCCCCAGCCTGCCATTGGAATAATGATGTTCATTTTATTTTTCTAAAATAATTAAGTGTGCAAATAGAAAATTTTATTGGAAATAAGAAAACCTTAATACAAAAAACGGTTATCTCGATTCCAAATTTTTACAATAATAAAACCCATGAGTGCACCGCCCAAATGCGCAAAGTGTGCAATGTTATCACCGGGATTCATAGAAATGCCTAAGTATAATTCCCATGCCACATATAGTAACACAAATACTTTTGCTTTAAGTGGAATAGGAGGGAAGAGCAGCATAAGTTCTGTGTTTGGAAATAGCATGCCAAATGCAATAAGAACGCCAAATACTGCACCACTTGCGCCAACAGTTGGGATAAAATAAATTTCTTGCAATGCTCTAAACTGCATGAGTTGAGCATCGGTTGCAAATATACTGCCGGTGAAATTGTAAACCTGCCAAGCGTTTACGCCCATGTGCAATAGTTCTGCGCCAAAGCCTGTAATAAAATAGAAAAACAAAAAGCGCTTTGGTCCCCACACTCTTTCTAATACTGTGCCAAATAAAAATAGGGCGTACATATTGGTGAGAATATGCAAGAAGCCTCCGTGCATAAACATGTGCGAAAGCAACTGAATTGGTTTAAAAGCAGGTGAGCCAAAGTAGAAAAGACCAAGTATTCGGCTTAAATCTATGTGCCAAACCATTTCGCCAAGAAAGGTGGCAACAAAAAGTAAAACATTTATTAAAATAAGATTAAAAACCGCGCTGCGTGTATCTATTTGAAACATGAAGCGAAGATAAAATTACCGCTAAATTGCATGTGTGGTTTTGCTTTTGTTAGCGAATATATTTTGCGAATTAAACTTCACACGGATATTCAAACAAACAATTTGTCTTGATAATATCTGCCACTTTATCGGGTACAAGTTCTTCCCATCCGCTTTCTCCACTTTTAATCATACTAATAACTTTTGGTGAAAAAATGCCTAACACTTTTGGGTCGTAGTTTTTTAAATCTGCTAAAAAACCGCTTTGTTTTAAATAGCGGAAAAGCGGCATCAGTTCTTCTGAAATATGAAGATTTTCTGAAGTGATTACAGGTTTATCATGTTGTGGCTGATATGGATACATCAACATGGTAGTATTGTTTAAAAATATATCGCCAAAGTAAGCCAGTAACTCGCGTTTAGGATTTTCGTAATGCTTTTCTTTAAAGAGTTCAAGCATATTCATAATGCCAATAATGATACCGATACTTTTTGGTTTACAACGATGTAGGTAGCGAACAAGCATATCATGTTTATGGGAATTAGAAACCATTACGGTGTGTCCTAAATTACAAAGAATTTCAGCACGGTCTAAAAAGTCTTTATCCGTATAGTTTTCATCGTGCTCTAAATTAGCAAGCGTTATTTCTGCAATCACCGCTAAATCTTGGGTGCCGCAACAAGCAATTTCTTTAAAATGCTCAATACCGCACCGCAGCATATCTTCATTTACTTTTGTAACAGGACGAAATCTACCACGGAGGCAAAGTATATTTTTTTTGTAAAGTGCATCTTTGGGTTGGTGAACTTCTTTATCTGCTCCAAAAATTGTGGCATCAGTATAATGTTTGCGCACAATCATTAGCGCTAAAAGGCGGTTGTCTATATCGAAATCCGGTCCTTTCATTCTAATCATGTCTAACTCTACTTGCTCCGGTGAAAGTTCATCATACAAAGAATCTAAGAAATAGTCAATGTGATGATGATACCAATAGCACGCAAAAATTAAGTTTACGCCCAATGTTCCAATTACTTTTTGTTGCTGAACATTGTCTGTTCCTTTGAGTCTTACATGTAGCTTTACATCGTTAATTGGGCCACCTGATTTTAATTGGAAGCGTAAGCCAATCCAAGCGTGTGGGTCGTTATTTTTTTGGAAGTTGATGGTGGTGCAGGTATCTGCAAATGCAAAAAATCTTCTGCCGGAATATTTATCGGAACTCAATCTTTCCTGCAGTAAAGTGTATTCGTGGTCGAGCATTTTGTTTATGCGCGACTCGCTAACATATCTGCCGCTTTCTTCTTCGCCATAAATGGAATCGGAGAAAGACATGTCGTAAGCGCTCATAGTTTTGGCAACTGTGCCAGATGCGCCTCCCGCTTGAAAAAATGTGCGTGCTACTTCTTGTCCTGCGCCAATTTCAGCAAAAGTGCCATATATAGTTTGTTCTAAATTTATTTTAAGTGCCTTCCGTTTTATCGAAAATATTTCGCGTTCCATAAAAATTCATTTTGTTCAGTTCTAATCTTTATCTAAGTTAATGTAATAAAGAGTTTAAGCGGCAAATATTGCATTTATTATATTATTTCAACATTTAGTAAAGTGAATTTTTGACAATCTTTAGTGTGGATTGCACACTCTGAAAGCGCTTTCTCAATGTAAAGTATTTATGTTTTGTCTGCACTATTGCTTTTCTTTTTCTGCTTTCAAGTAGTTGTAAATATTTTTCCAGTCGCGCGATTCTACAGCAATATATGGTTTTAATGATTCTTTGGTTTCGCCTCCAATTTCTGTTAGTCCTAAATCTCTTCCATCGTTTAGCCAAAAGCACTTACAGCCTAAATTTTTTGCAAGCATCACATCTGTAATTCTATCGCCAATTACGAAAGAGTTTTGTAAATCGTATTGGTCGGTTAGATAGTTGAAAAGCATTCCTGTATTGGGTTTGCGCGTTGGTAAATCTTCGTGCGGAAAACTTTTATCTATATGCACGGCAGAGAACACAATGCCTTGGTCTCTAAAAGTTCTTTCTATAAAATGTTGAACAGGCCAAAATGTTTCTTCCGGAAAAAAGTCAGGTTTCCCTAATCCATCTTGGTTGGTTACAATCACTAATTCGTACTCTTCTAAACGAGCAATTTTACCTAACCAGCGAAATATTTCAGGGTAAAAAAATAGCTTTTCAAAAGAGTCAATTTTTTCATTATCTGTTTCTAAAATTAGTGTTCCATCGCGGTCTATAAAAAGAACTTTTTTCATGCTATATTTTTTAGTTTTTCAATAAGAATATTGTTTTCTATTTCGGTGCCAACTGTAATGCGCAAGCAGTTTTCGCAATGCACTTTCATGCTTACATCTTGTACGGCAATTCCTTCAACTAATAGTGAATTGTATATAGTTGCGGCATTTTGAAAACGAACTAATAAAAAGTTTGCTTGGCTTGGATAAACATATTTTACGTTTGGAATTTTTTTGAGTTCTGTACTCAAATTTTCGCGTAGAGCAACGGTTTTGCGTATGTGTTCATTTACCCAGTTTAGATTATCTAAAGCGGAAAGTGCAAAATGCTGTGCGGGTGCATTTATATTGAATTGCGGCCGAACTTTGTTCATTAGGTTAATAATAAAAGAAGACGCGTAAGCTGTAGCTAAATGCAAACCGGCTAAACCCCAAGCTTTAGAGAAAGTTTGTACAATAATTAAGTTTGGGAAATGTGGTAAAAGCGATATAAAAGATGGCTGACGTGAATAGTTAATGTAAGTTTCATCAATCACAACAATACCTTGAAATTTACCGAGTAGAAACTCAATGTCTTCATTATGCAAAGCGTTTCCGGTTGGGTTGTTTGGAGAATTTAAAAATAGAATTTTTGTGTTTTGATTATGTTCAAGTATTTCACCTACATTTAAGTCAAAGTTTTTTTGCAATGGCACTCTTGCTACTTCTACATCATTTATTTTGGCAAGTCTTTCGTATAAACTATTTGAAGGGGGACAAGTTACACACCAATCTTTTGCTGGTTCGCAGAAAATTCTAAACAAAACATCAAGCACTTCGCTGCTGCCATTTCCAAGAAAAATATTTTGAGGAGGAACACCTTTTATGGTGCTTATTTTTTCTTTTAGTAAAGTTTGATTTGGGTCGGGATATCGGTTTAAGTTCTCTTCGTTTTTAGCAGGTGAGCCAAAAGGATTTTCGTTGGCATCTAACAAAATTGAAATTTCGTTTGCAACATCTTCATAAGCATTTTCATGTTGCGATAATGATAACATATTTTTGCGCACTAAGTTTTCAATCATATTGCAAGGATAACCTTAGCTATTGGAATGGGATACAAAATTATGTTATACAAATGTATTTCAATCAAATAGAAATGATAATGGAATGAAACTGTTTGATTTAGTACTTTCGTATCCTTTCTAACTCAATAACACTTGATGCGGCAATTTTAATCGGCACTTTTTCTTCTTCCATATTGGTAACATCTAAACCCAAGTCTGATGCGGTGTTTAAAGAAAATTTCTTCAATAATCTGTAGCCTTTCACTATGAATAATTCATAAGGTGAAAGCGCATCATCAGAGGCTACACGTGTATTTAGAAGTATGAATTTAAAATCGGCAGGCATTCCATATTTGCGTAAACTTGGGTAGTGGCTCACTTCGTCCACTTCACCTGATGCAACCATATCTTCAACTATTTTAGAAAACATAAGGTTCACTTTGTGTTCAACTTTAAATCCAAATTCTAAACGAATAAAAAAGCAACGCTTAGGAATTATTGTGTCAACAAAATAAAAAGCGCCAGTTGGCTCATTGGTAATTTCAACGTGTACAAACCAATAAATATCTGCTCGTTTTGGTCGCTTTCTAAACAATGAATAAATGATGTTTGAGTCAATTAAATTCTTATCGCTTGCCAGTGCCATATACACCAAATTATTGGCTTCTTTCGGTATGGTTTCATCTTGCATAAGATCTTTTATCATTGGAATGTAGTTCTTCAACTCTACAAACTCTGTATGTTTTTTGCGTAGAATTCTTGCTTGGTAAAGAATCCACATTACTAAAAATAATCCAACGGCTAACATACAGGTAAACCAGCCTCCGTGATGAAATTTAATAATGTTTGAAATAAAAAAGGAACCTTCAAGCGGTATAAATACGAGGGGAATTCCTATTACTAACCACCATGCTTTTCTTTGAACATACATAAGATATGTTAGCAAAATGGTTGTCATAAGCATATCTATGGTAATTGCTAAGCCATAAGCCGCTTCCATATTTTTAGATTCCTGAAAAAGTAGTACAACAAAAATACAACCGAGCAACAAAAACCAATTCATAAATGGTAGATAAACCTGACCTTGATGAGATGTTGGATACATCACTTTCAAGTTAGGCCAAAGTTTTAATTTCATTGCTTCATTTATCATGGTGAAGACTCCTGAAATCAATGCTTGGCTTGCAATGATAGTTGCCAAGGTGGAAACTGTAATACCAATTGGAATAAACCAATTTGGCATTAAAGCATAAAATGGGCTGGTGGTGCTTTGGTAAACTTTACCTTCAAATTCTGCAAGTAAATTAGCGTTTTGTCCGGCATAGTTTAGGAGTAAACAAATAATTACAAAACTCCATGAGATACGAATATTTTGTTTGCCGCAATGCCCCAAGTCGCTGTAAAGTGCTTCACCTCCGGTGGTGCACAAAAATACAGCACCTAAAAACCAAAATCCACCAGGGTAATGCAATATGAGTTTAAAAGCGTAATAAGGGTTTAGCGCTTCTAAAATTCCAGGATATTTTAAAATGTGAAATACACCTAAAGTACCAATCATAATAAACCAGATAAACATCACAGGCCCAAATATTTTCCCTACAACTTGTGTTCCAAATTGCTGAAAAACAAACAAGCCGATGAGTATAAGAATTACGATTGGAACAGTTGGGATTTCTGGGTTTATGATGCGCAAACCTTCAATGGCAGAAGAAATTGAAATTGGTGGTGTGATAAATCCATCAGCAATAAGTGTAGAACAACCAATAATTGCAGGAATAATCGTCCACTTAACTTTGTATCTGCGCACTAAGGCATAGAGTGCAAAAATACCGCCTTCGCCTTTGTTATCAGAGTTTAGTGCTAACCAAACATACTTTACGGTAGTTAATAAAATTAATGTCCAAACCACACAACTCATGCTGCCAAGAATTAACTCTCGTGTAATTGTATGCCCGCTTACGATAGCGTTTAAAACATACATTGGTGAAGTTCCAATATCTCCAAAAACAATTCCGAGTGTAATTAAAACTCCTGCTGCGGAAAGTTTATTCAGTTGATTTTCTGATGACATAGGCAAGTTTCCCTACTTCACTTTTTAGTGTGGAGTGGCAAAACTAAATTCTAACTTGGATTTTAAGTAAGAAAATATTTCTGCGCTTTATTTTGTTTATATTTTGTTTAAAAAGTGGATAGTTAATTTTCTGAACTTTATTCAATTCTGAAGGTTTTTTTTTCTGCTTTCGTTTATTTACGTTTGGCTTCTGATGCTTTCTATTGCTCAAATTATTTCGGTTTCGCAGGCAAAACTTCTCCAGAGCGGTGAAAATGAGCAATTGGAAATCAATTATCTTATTACCGATAGTAGGAAAATTTCTTCTGCAAAAGATTCTGTGTTTTTTGCTATTCAGGGTGAACGTTTAGATGGACACGACTACATTTCAGAGCTTTATGCAAAAGGCGTAAGTGTGTTTATTGTAAGCAAAAAAATTGATACTTCGGCTTACAAAAATGCCTTTATTCTATTAGTGAAAGATGTAGTGAATGCGTTACAGCGAATTGCTGCGTTTCAACGTGCAAAATTCAAATATCCTTTAATTGCAATTACAGGCAGCAATGGCAAAACTATTGTAAAAGAATGGCTCTATCAGTTGCTCCATGAGCAATTTAATATTGTGCGAAGCCCCAAAAGTTTTAACTCGCAAATTGGCGTGCCGCTTTCGCTTTGGCAAATGAGTGCTGCCAATAACCTTGCAATTATTGAAGCGGGAATTTCTGAGCCGGGCGAAATGGATAAACTTGCTAAAATTATTCAACCTACGATTGGTATTTTTACCAATATTGGCGATGCACACAGCGAAAAATTTCTGAACCTTAAACATAAAGTGAAGGAAAAATTAAAACTGTTTATGCACGCAGAAGTTTTAGTTTATTGCAAAGACCACTCTGAAGTAAATACTGCTATTGCAGAGGTGAGAGCGCTACACAGCACGTTTAAAACTTTTACTTGGAGCATAAATTCCGATGCGGATTTAAAAGTTACCAGTGTACTTTATCATAAACAATCAACTTTTATTTCTTGCTTTTACAACAATAGAAATTTTGATTTTGAAATTCCTTTCACCGATAAAGCTTCAGTTGAAAATGCATTGGATTGCGCAGCAACTATGCTTTTACTTAATGTAGATTTTACAACCATTTCGGAGCAAATGAAAAAGCTCACGCGCATATCCATGCGGTTAGAAATGAAAGAGGGAATAAACAACTGCAAAATTGTAAACGATAGCTACAACTCCGATATTGGTTCACTAAAAATAGCAATTGATTTTTTGAGCCAACAAACTCAACAACCTAAGCACACGCTTGTTTTATCAGATATTTTGCAAAGTGGTGAAGGAGAAATTGAACTTTACGAACAAGTGGCAAAACTTATTTCTCTTTCAAAAGTTTCGCGATTGATTGGAGTGGGCACTGCAATAAAGCGGCAGAAAAAATTGTTTGAAAAGAACAGCAATTTGAGTACAATGTTTTATGCTTCTACCGAAGAGTTTTTAAAATCGTTTGATACCGCAACTTTCCAAAATGAAATTGTTTTGCTGAAAGGCGCACGAAAATTTAGGTTTGAAATATTTTCTAAACTACTTGAAAAAAAAGCAAACGAAACTGTTCTTGAAATTAACTTGAATGCGCTTTCGCACAACTTAAAAGCCTACCAAAGTTTATTGAAGAAAAACACTAAAATTATGTGCATGGTAAAGGCTTTTGCTTATGGTAGTGGAAGCTACGAAGTGGCGAATATGCTACAGTTTAACCGTGTCGATTATTTGGCAGTTGCTTATACTGATGAAGGAATTGAACTTCGGAAAAATGGTATTGCTCTCCCAATTATGGTGATGAACCCGGAGCAAAGAAGTTTTGAGTCTATTATGCTACACCGCTTAGAACCGGATTTATATAACCATAGAATTTTTGATGCTTTTGTTGAAACATTGGAATTGGTTCAAACAAAAAACAGCGAGCCTTTTCCTGTGCATATTGAATTGGAAACAGGCATGAACCGGCTTGGTTTTAATGAAGATGAAATTGATTTACTAATTGAAAAATTAAATGCTCAAAAGCTGGTGAAAGTAGCATCAATATTTTCGCATTTAGCTGCGAGCGAAAATGCTGATGAAGATGAATTTACAAAGCTTCAAATCCAGCGATTTAAAACAATTACTTCAAAAATTACGGCTTTTCTTTCTTACAAGCCATTGTTACATATTTTAAATTCCGGTGGCATTAGCCGCCACACGGAAGCGCAATTCGATATGGTTCGGTTGGGTATTGGACTTTATGGTATTGACGAAAGCAAAGAGATGCAGAAAAGACTCATTCCTGTGAGCACGCTTAAAACAACAATTTCGCAAATTAAACATTTGAAAAGTGGCGATTCTGTTGGCTACGGCAGATCTGAAAAAGTAAATGAAAATACTGTGATTGGAACGGTTGCAATTGGCTATGCTGATGGTTTAAGCAGAAGATTAAGTAATGGCAAATATGCAATGGAAATACACGGCAAACCTGCTCCAATTATTGGTAGAATTTGTATGGATATGGCAATGCTTAATATCACAGAAATTCCAGAAGCAAAAGAAGGTGATGAAGTAGTAGTATTCGGGCAAAGTCCTTCTATTCAAACATTAGCAAAAGCCGCACAAACTATACCTTACGAAATACTCACCGGAGTTTCGCAAAGAGTAAAACGTGTGTATTTTCAGGAGTAGTACTATTCTTTTTTTTTACGTTTGTACTTATATAATTAGAAAATGACGAAACAAAATACTGCAAAATCCACAACACAACAAGCTGCATTTCAAGCGCTACAACCATTACTGCCAAACTCGTTAGGTAAAAAAGTATTCTTTGCCATAGCGCTGTTTTTAGGTATTAGCATGTGGTATGTAAGTAAAGATTACGGCATCACTGGCGATGAAAATTATCACCGCGTTTACGGACATCACGTAATGGATTTTTACCTCACATTAGGTAAAGATTCAACTGCCGTTACGCAATACGGAGCCATAGATTCTACCATGCGCTACTATGGTGGTTTTTTCGATGGCACAGCTTCTATTTTAGCTACAAAAGTTTTTAAGAATAGCGATGAATGGCGCGTACGACACGGTTTTAGCTCTATTCTTGGTTGGTTGGCAATGGTTTTTGCCGGCTTAGTGGTAATGGAAATTGCCGGCTGGCAAGCAGGAATTATCGCACTTATTCTTATGGCTTGTTCACCACGTTTTTTGGGCGAAAGCATGAATAATCCAAAAGATATTCCACTGGCAGCAGGTTATGTGGTGGCTTATTTTTTTATGGTTAGGTTTTGGAAAAATATCCAACATCCAAATTGGAAAATGGTGCTGGGCATCGGTTTGAGTATTGGTGTAGCAATGGGGATTAGAATTGGAGGTTTGTTACTTATTCCATATTTTTTATTATTCTATGGTTTGTACTTTTTGCAGTATCATTCACTTAGCGAAATACTTTCAGTTGAAGGTTTTAAGCGCATTGTGATGCCAAGTTTTAAATGGGTTTTAATAGCAGTTCCATTGGCTTATTTCAGTTCGTTATTGTTTTGGCCATTTGGCTTAGTGAAGCCGCTCACCAACCCTCTTTATACATTAGAATACATGAGCAAATACCCTGTAAATATTCGTGTTCTTTTTGAAGGTGGATATGTTGGAAGCACTGAAATTCCTTGGTATTATATTCCCAAATGGTTTCTCATTAGCACACCAATTGTAATTTTGTTGGGTTTACTTGCTTCATTTTTTACTTTGAAATATTATAAGCAAGCAGGGAAATTGCTTTATGTCGGTTTTCTATTTTTTACTTTGGTGTTTCCGATTGTATATGTTATTTACCAAAAGAGCGCGCTGTACGATACTATGCGCCACTTCTTTTTTGTTTACCCAAGCATTGTGATGTTGGCAGCATTGGGCATAGATTTCTTCATCAATAAATTACCTAAAGCAGGAAAGTTTGCAGTAGTTGGCGCTACGGCTTTGCTATTACTGCTTCCAATTCGGCATATTGTGGCAAATCACCCAAATGAATATGTATATTTTAATGAGATAGAAGGTGGAATGAAAAATGCTTATGGCAACTATGAACTCGATTATTACATGAACTCGGTGAAGCAGTGTGCCGATTGGATAAAAACGCAACAGTACAAGGGTACACCAGAGAAGAAAACCATGATTTTTACAAATGCTGCCGACCCTACTTACCAGTATTTTATAGACGATACTTCAACGGTTACAACTAATTACACGCGCTATGGAGAACGCATTGAAAAAGATGCTGACTATTTTATTTTTTATAATCGCTATGTTGATAGAAGAATTTTGCTTGCTAATGCTTTTCCGCCTGAGCAAAGTGAATTTGTTGTGAAAGTTGATGGCTACCCGATTGCATGTGTGGTGAAACGCACAGATAGAGATGATTATTTGGGAACAAAAGCCATGCAACAAAACGATTTTCCAACAGCAATTTCATTGTTAGAAAAATATGTAGCGAAATATCCTAAGAACGAAGCTGCATGGACAAATCTTGGTTTTGCTTATGTAAATTCAAGCCGTTGGGAAGATGCTATTCGTGCATTAAATGCCGGTTTACAAGTTTATCCTGATAATGGAAATGCTGTGTTCTATCTTGGTTTAGCATATTTCTACAAAGGCGATGCAACAACTGCGGCAACTGTGCTAACAAATTTGGTGAGTACTCAACCGTACTTTGCAGGCGCTTACCAAGTGCTTGCAGCTTGCTACGATAAATTGGGCAATAAAAACCAAGCAGAATACTACATGAATATTTATCGCCAATTAGGCGGTAGATAAAGTGTAGGCAAGTATAAAGCTTGCTTTGTTAAAGCAATATTCTATTCTTTTACAAAGCGTTTTACTGTGCCATTTTTGTGTAGAAAATAAATTCCTTTTTTCCAATTAGCAATGCTAATTTTTGAAGAAGAAACTGTAGGTATTTTTTGACCTAACACATCATAAATTTCAATTGTTTCAGTTGTATTTATGTCTTCAATTTGAATAAAATCACTTGCAGGATTTGGATAAATTTTAAAATCATTTGCTGATAGATTTTCAATGCTTGTTACACAAGTTAAATTGGAATTTGTAACATCATCAAGATTGTATTCCGGACGCAAATCGGGTTGCAATTCGGTGATTTTTATATCACAATATTTTATTCCGTTGATGTGTCGTAAGAAGAAACCTTTAGTTGGCAGTGTATCGCCAAACAAAGTGTTTTCCGGCTTTTTGGTTTCATTTTCCGGAACTGAAAAGTTAGGCAAAGAATCCATTCCGCCTGGAATTGTAATATCAATATTTTCTAAGAGAATATTTTCTGCTCGATAATTTGGAATACCTGTGATATGCGAAGTGGTATTTGTGGTAGCAGTTGCTGTAATGTTTCTAAGTGCAATATTTTTTAGATAGCCAACTCCCGGAGTTGGTGCAGATGGCATGTATTTATTAGCGCGATTTCCGAGCCTAATCACAATTGGTGTTTCAGCTTCTAAAGTAATGTTTTCAATACGCACACCGTCCATTCCGCCACCATCTACAATAGAAAGATTGATGCCGGAAGTTGCATCTGTACTTAGCGGACCTCTGGTGCTTTTCTTCACTACACAATCGTGGATATAAATATTATTAAAAAAACCTTGCGTTTCTGTTCCAATTTTAATAGCTCGTGAATAGGTTGCAAAAGTGCAATTTCGCACTTCTACATTTTGGGTACTAAGTAGTGCAGTGCCTTTTAAAACAAGTGCATCATCATTTCCATCAATATCGCAATTTTCAACTAAAGCATTTCGACACATATCTAAATTTACGCCATCTTGATTGCCAAAGCAGTGGTTTGTAATGGTTAAATTTTTAATTAAAACAGTATCTAAATTGCAGTTGTGCATCATCCAAAATGCGGAATTTTTCAGGATAAGATTTTCATAGCGAACATTAGTTGAAGAATAAATTCTAAAACCGAAAACACGGTTGTTGTTGTTTAGAAAAATAGGAGTTAAGCCATTTCCATTTACTTTACCTTTACCTGTAAAAGCTATGTTTCTTACACCTTCGGCATAAATTAAACTGCGCTGAACATACGCATCTGTATAGGTTCTGAGTTGAGGTGTTATTGTAGGATAATCGCTCAAACTTGGACTGCCTTTTAAAGTTGCAGAAGAATCAATATGTAAATCCACATTGCTTTTCATGCGCAAAGTTCCTGTAAGGTAAATACCTTGCGAAATAAGAACTTGTCCGCCACCGCTATTGCTGCAACTATCAATAGCTGCTTGTATGGAAGCCGTATTCAGTGTGATGCTATCGCCAACAGCACCAAAATTGATAACATTAAATATTTGAGAGAAACCTTGTGAAGTAGAAAATAAAAAAAGTAGAATAATAGAAAATAGGCGCATCGTTTGCCGTTTTATTTTTGAACTAGTGATGCTAAGGTAATAGTTCAAGACTACTTTTCTAATATCCGAATTGCTTGAGCAATTTCTCGTTACTACGCCACTTATCACGTACTTTTACGCGCAGTTCCAAGAATACTTTTTTACCTATAAAATTCTCAAGATGTTCGCGTGCTTGTTTGCCAACTTTGGTGAGTGCTTCACCGCCTTTGCCAATAATGATAGGCTTTTGCGATTCGCGCTCCACAAAAATTACACAGCGTATTTTATCAATATTTTCTTCTTCCTTATATTCATCAACTACCACTTCGGTGCTGTAAGGAATTTCTTTTTCGTAATTGAAAAATATTTTTTCACGCACTATTTCCGATACGAAAAAACGGAGTGGACGATTGGTGTAATCATCTTTAGGATAAAATTCCGGTGATTCCGGCAGAAGCGAAACAAGAAGCTGTTGAAGTTCTTTCATGCCGAATTTCTTTTCTGCTGCAATAGGGAAAAACTTTGCATCGGGCAACAAAGTGCTCCATTTATTTTGGTGTGCATTTAGCTCTGCTTCGTTCATTAAATCAATTTTGTTGAACACCACAATACACTTGCCTGCAAATGGTTTGGCAGCATCAATTAATGTTTGTTGCTCCGTATTTTTTTGAAATTTATCGGTAACTAAAAGTAGTACATCGGCATCTTCTAAAGCTTCAGTTACAAAGCCATTCATACTTTCATGTAGCTTATATGCCGGCTCATTTATAAAACCCGGTGTGTCGCTAAATACAATTTGAAAATCTTTTCCATTTACAAAGCCAAGTAAACGGTGCCGTGTAGTTTGCGCTTTGGGTGAAATAATTGCCATACGCTCTCCAACTAAGGCGTTTAGCAATGAACTTTTGCCTACGTTAGGTAAGCCGATAATATTTACAAATCCTGCTTTATGATTACTCACTGTTTTATTATTTGTGTTGAAATTTATTGTTTGTTGCGCTGTGCAATTTTGTCTTTGTAAAAACTTTTTGAAGCTACGTAAACGCTTTTGGTAAAAACTGCATACACATTTCCTGCATCATCTTCGTATTTTAATGGAAGTTCAAAAGTAAACTCGTTTCTTTCTGCAATGGTATTTTTTATTTCTTCAATCAATTCATCAGAAATATAAAATTTGCACTTCACTTCATCGGTAATTGGTCGAATAAATTTCATGCTTGCAGCTTTATCCCAAACCACAAAATCTTTCCCTAAAATTTCCATTAAAAGCAACATAAAATATGGATCTACACTGCTATAAATGCTTCCTCCAAAAACTGTTCCAACACGATTTCTTGTGCGCCAGTTTAGCGAAAGAGAAACATGCAATTCCTGCCAATTCCCTGAAATAAAAGTTACCTTACTTCCGGTACACCAAATGCAAGGCCAAAAATTGAAGGCTCTGCGAATCCAACGCGATTTTTTAGATTCAGTAAGTTCTGTTGCAAACAGTTTTTTCATCACTTCTTTTTATAGTCCGGAGGTATCACGCTCGATTTTGCTTTGCCACTTTTAGGAATGCCTGTTGGAGCAGGTTTATCGCTATATGTTGGGCAAGATATTTTGTTGCTCTTGCAACTTGTTGTGGTTAAAAGCATTGAAAAGAATAAAAGCATTAAACAAATACTACCTGTTTTCTTCATAGTTTTTACTTGATAAATTGTATTTGAATTTTTTTTTTTAAAGTGCAAAGAAGTTTAAGCGATTGATTTGCCATTGCCCTGTTTCGTGGAGTGTAAGCCATAAATCTACTTCAAACACTTGTTCTACATAGCGTTTTCTTTTTGCTGATTGAGTTTTTACAGTTATAAATACTTTTTCGTAAGCTGATTTTTTGTCTTCATACAGTGTGAACTCTATTGAATGAATATCTTCAATCTTTGCTTTTTCAAACGAAGCATGGAAAAAATTTATGCGTTCAAGAAATTCTTCAAACTCGCATTGTAAGCCATTTTCGTCTTTAAAATCTTCGTTAAAAATAAAGTTGAGCGGTATTTGCTCTTTTTCAAAAATAAACGTTGCCGCATCGTTTACCACAACTGCAATATCCATTTCGGGGTTTGGATAAAAATCTTCGTAGTTAAAATGCAGTCGCCAACCTTTTAACTTCATGTTTTCAACTTTATGCAAAAAAAGTTCTTCTGTAATAAAGCGATAAAGTTCTTCCAGCGGCACTGTGGGATAAAAATTAAGCGTAATTTTTTTCTTTTCTAAAGCGGCAAGCAGTGCTTTCAACTGCTTCCTTACTTCTTTTTTTCCTAAACTTTTTACCGGTGGAAATTCAGGCTCGCCAATCAACTCAAATATAGTAATGGTTTCAGCTTGCGCATGGGCTCTTTGTATTTTTTGAATTTGCTTCAAAAATATATTTTCTACTTCGGGAGGCACAGGTGAGTCAGAAAAGAATTCACCGCCAAATTCCGCCATCATTTTGAGCTTTAGAAATTCATTTTCTTCGCTCAATTTTTCAAAATCTTTATCCTTTTTGGGCTTTTTTTTTGCCATTATGAACGCAAAATAATTCAAATTTTATTGAAGCCAAACTTTTAGATTTTATCTATGCTTCCTTAAACTTATTTCACTATTTCAAGCATTAAATAACTGAAAATTTTTATGTTTGGCTGAAACAAAATTGAATGATTACGAGAATTGTAAAAATGACTTTTGCTACGGATAAAACTGCACAGTTTGAAAGTGTGTTTTTAGAGAAGCAAAAGCATATTGCTGCATTTCCGGGTTGTAGTGAAGTGGCTCTGAGGAAAGATGTGAATAACAATCATATATATTTTACAATAAGCATGTGGGAGAGTGAAAGTGCTTTAAACGAGTACAGGAATTCAAAGTTATTTGCCGAAACTTGGGCAACTGTGAAACAGTGGTTTGCTGCAAAAGCCGAAGCATGGTCGCTTGGTGAAGTTTCGGTTTAACCAATTCTTATTATTTTGCAATCAATAAAAAATAATAAATGAGTACACAAACTATTCCTATTGTAGATTTACAAAAATACATTTCGGGTACAGAAAGTGAGAAGCAATCTTTTGTAGAAGAATTAGGCAAAGCATTTGAGCAAGTTGGCTTTGTGAGCGTGAAAAACCACGGTGTTCCGGAATTTCTAATTGATGAATATTATACTTTGGTTCAGAAGTTTTTCGAACTTCCAACTGATGTAAAAAAAGGCTATGAAATTCCCGAATTGGCAGGCCAGCGCGGTTACACTTCTTTTGGCAAAGAAACTGCCAAAGGCTATGATGCGCCTGATTTAAAAGAGTTTTGGCAGTTGGGGCAAACGGTTGAAGGCGAAGATGTGGTGCGCGAAATTTATCCGCCAAATGTGGTAGTGCAAGAAGTTCCGGTATTCACCCAAAGAGGAGTAGATTTGTATAAGGCATTTGAAAACAGCGGAAGATATTTGCTACGCGCCATTGCAAACCATTTGGATTTGCCTGAAAACTATTTCGATGCGCATATTCATAATGGCAATTCAATTTTGCGCGCTATTCATTATCCGCCAATTAAGCAAGAACCTAAAAGCGCCATTCGTGCAGAGCAGCATGAAGATATAAATTTAATAACGCTTTTGGTTGGTGCTTCTGCCGAAGGTTTGCAGTTGCTAAATAAACAAGATGAGTGGTTGGATATTACTGCACCGGAAGGTTGTATAGTGGTAAACGTTGGCGATATGCTTCAGCGATTAACCAATAATCGTTTAAAATCTACCACGCATCGCGTAGTAAATCCTCCAAAAGAAAAATGGCACACTCCGCGCTATTCTATTCCTTTCTTTTTGCACCCGCGCAGCGAAATGCGTTTAGATTGTTTGAACTCGTGTGTGAGTAGCAGTGCGCCTTTAGCTTATGAACCAATTTCTGCCGGAGAATATTTAGACGAACGATTGCGAGAAATTGGGTTGAAAAAATAGCTACTTAACTTTAGTAGCAATATTCTCTAAAACTCTTACCACTGCTGGGCAATAAGAAATGTTTTGAACGGTTGTGTTTGGATATTCAAAAAAATCACCTGAATCGGTGTACGGATATTTTTTGCAATCACCGGGGCGTACTTCGTAAATGGAACACTTGTTGTCTTTTTCAAGGAAAGGACAAGGATTGTTTTTTACTACATAATCGCCATCTTCATCTAAGTGTAAATAACTTTCGATAAAGGCAGATTCTTTCATTCCTAATTCTTTTGAAATGCGCTTTATATCAGGCGTTTTAAAACGCGGAGAAATATTTTTGCAGCAGCGCGCACAATTCAAACAGTCAATTTCTTTAAAAGCTGCTTCGTGTAACTCGGGTAAAATTTTTTCAGCAGCTTTTTTTTTCGCAGCTTTTTTTAATGCGGCTGCTAAATATTTTTTTTTCTGCTGTCCGTTTTTTAAAATTTGTTCGTACACAAAATTTTGTTTGAAATGTAAAGAAAGTAATACAGATTGTATATGTCTTATGCCATTTAAAATAAATTTATATTAACTAATATAGTGAATGATGGCTATGGGAGATTGAGTGAAAAAAATATTTTTGTGCGAAACAGAAAGTAGAAAAGTTGATAGGTTCAAAATAAACTTACAGAATTAGAATGTAAGAATGACATGTATTTCCATGTCTGTTTATTTGTCATAATGTTTATTGCTATAAGCATTGTTAGTGATAAAAGCATTTGATGAATATTGCCATGTTTTGAGAATGTTTTCTGATAGTTGTTTAATGTCTTAATATGTTTAAGAAGAAATGAAAGGGTAAAAATTAAAATTAAAATATGCAAAAGATAGTAACCCTTTATGAATGGACTACCTCGTTACCCATTATTGCTTGTATCTTATATTTTTCTGGGTTATTAGATGATAATATTATTTTTCAGGTATTGGCTGGCGTATTACTACTACTATGTGTAATGTCTGCCGTTCACCACTCTGAAATTGTTGCTCATAGAGTAGGAGAACCATACGGAACTATAATTTTAGCGGTATCTGTTACCGTTATTGAAGTTGCAATCATTATTTCGCTGATGATGACTGGAGGAAAGGAATATGCATCTTTTGCAAGAGATACGGTATATGCTGCTGTAATGTTAATTCTGAATGGGATAATAGGCTTCTCTTTATTTATTGGGGGGCGCAAATACCATACTCAGACCTTTTCTTCACTTTCTGTAAAAATTGCACTTGTTGCGCTTGTATCTATTGTTACATTCACCATGATACTACCAACTTTTACGAGTAGTATTATTGGTCCATATTATACCGAAAGACAATTACTCTTTGAGATTATTGCTTGTTTAGTAATTTATATTGCTTTTGTGTCGGCTCAAACAATTAGATATCGAGAGTACTTTATGACAGCAACAACTTCTGATACAGAAGATACACACAATGATGTTTCAAACAAATCATTTATTATAAGTTTAGTGTTTCTGTTAGTTTGCCTAACAATAGTTGTGTTACTTGCAAAATCACTTTCTACACCATTAGAAAGTGTATTAACTTCTTATGGATTACCTAGAAGTTTAGTTGGAATAATCATTGCTGCAGTAATTTTATTGCCAGAAGGAATTGCTGCTGTATCAGCAGCAAGGAAGAACAAGCTGCAAAATAGTTTGAACTTAGCACTTGGCTCTGCACTTGCAAGCATTGGATTGACTATTCCCACAGTTTCTCTTGTTAGTTACCTTTTTGACTTGCCATTAATTTTAGGACTTGAGTTGTTACCTATAATCTTATTAGCCATATCTATTTTTACTGTAATGCTTTCACTAATTGGTGGGCGTAGTAATATTGTTTATGGTGTAGTTTTGCTGGTAAATTTGTTTGCATATGTATTTCTTACAATTAACCCATAAGAATGAAAAAAATACAGAAAACCCAATAGTGTGCAGTATTGCAATTGGTACAGAAGTTTAAACTATCCCAATTTAAATTGAATGAAGAATATCTTTAGCTATTTATTTCCAATACAGTTAAAATCGTATCAATCAAAGTTGAACGGGCAGTTGGAGGTTAATCTTATCAATGGAAAGAAAACTTTAGATACCGCAATTAGTAATTATTCCTACGGTTCGCTTCAGAAAATATTAAAGGCAGGTCTGGAAGAAATTGGACTTAGTAGAAGTACTGAAAATATTTTGGTTTTGGGTTTAGGTGCCGGAAGTATTATTGAAACGGTACGGAAGGATTTTAATTCTAATTGTTTTATTGAATTGGTTGAAATTGATGAAGAAATTATCCGCATTGCCGAAAGCGATTTCAATGTAAATAGCTTTGAAAATATTCACATCACCAATGTTGATGCGCTTGAATATTTGAAACAAACAGATACTACTTTTGAAATTATTGTGGTAGATATTTTTATTGTGAATACAATTCCGGAAGCATTTACCCAAGCAGCATTTATTAAAGACTTGTGTAAACATTTAAAGCCTAACGGAAAAGTAATCTACAACACAATTGCAGAAACATTTTCTGCGAAAGAACTCAATAATATAAAGCAATTATTTATTGAAAATAGTTTAGCAGCGCGAATACTAAAAGATGTGGAATGGACAAATAATTTAGTGATTGCAGAAAAGGAGAGGAGATAACAAAACAGTTATGCCTTTCTCACAAATTCTGACTTTAAAGCCATAGAGCCAAAGCCTTCAATTTTGCAATCAATATTATGGTCAGAATCTATGTTTAGGCGAATGTTTTTCACTTTAGTGCCTGCTTTTACGGGCTTGGGCGAACCTTTTACCGGAAGGTCTTTTAATACCACAACTGAATCTCCATTAAGAAGTTCATTACCATTGGCATCAAACACTTTTTCCGAAAGTGTTTCAATAGGTTCTTCGGCTTCTTGTTGCCATTCATGAAAACATTCATAGCATATCATTTTCTCTCCATCTACATTCGTGAATTCAGATTTGCAAGCAGGGCATTTTATAGTTTCGCTCATTTGATTAAAAGTAAATTGTTTTGGTGCAAAGTTAATTAATGTAAGTAGCTAAAAGAGGAAAAGCTGCCTTTGCAGACAGCTTTTCTTGATAGTTAATTTTGTAATCTATTAATGGAATTGTTCTGCTTCGGTAGAACCTGCAAGAGCAGTAGTTGAACTTTGCCCTTGTTGCACCACGTTTTGTACAGCATCAAAATAGCCTGTGCCTACAAAAGATTGGTGTTTAATAGCTTTAAAGCCATCTTTTTCCATTGCAAATTCGCGTTGTTGCATTTCGCTAAAGCCTGCCATGCCGCGCTCTACATAGTTCTTAGATAAATCAAACATTGAAGAATTTAAAGCGTGGAAACCTGCCAATGTAATGAATTGGAATTTGTAACCCATTGCAGCAATATCTTCACGGAAAGTGCGCATTTGTTTTTCATCCATAAATTTAGCCCAGTTAAATGAAGGTGAGCAGTTGTATGCCAACATTTTTCCAGGATACTTTGCATGAATGCCTTGTGCAAATTCGCGTGCTAAACCTAAATCAGGATTTCCTGTTTCCATCCAAATTAAATCGGCATAAGGTGCGTAAGAAAGACCGCGATCAATTCCTTGCTCTAAGCCATTTTTTACATAGTAAAAACCTTCGTTGGTACGAGAACCGGTTAAGAATTTATGGTCGCGTGGGTCAATATCAGAAGTAATTAAGTTAGCCGCTTCTGCATCAGTTCTTGCAATTACCAAAGTTGGCGTATTGCAAACATCGGCAGCCAAACGAGCAGAAACTAATTTGTTGATAGCTTCTTGAGTTGGTACTAAAACTTTTCCGCCCAAGTGTCCGCATTTTTTAGCAGAAGAAAGTTGGTCTTCCCAGTGCACACCTGCAACTCCTGCTTCAATCATGCCTTTCATTAATTCAAAAGCATTTAAGTTTCCGCCAAAACCAGCTTCTGCATCGGCAACAATTGGCACCATCCAGTCGCGTGTTGGCTCACCTTCCATGTATTCGATTTGGTCTCTGCGCATTAAAGCATTGTTGATGCGCTTTGCAACTGCAGGAACAGAATCTGCAGGATAAAGAGATTGGTCAGGATACATTGTGCTGCCAAGGTTTGCATCGGCAGCTACTTGCCAACCCGAAAGGTAAATTGCTTTCATGCCTGCTGTAACTTCTTGTACGGCTTGGTTTCCTGTAAGTGCACCTAAACCTGCAACCCAAGGTTCGCTGTTTAAAAGTTTCCACAACTTTTCTGCTCCATTGCGAGCTAAAGTGTATTCAACCTGCACAGAGCCCGAAATATTTACAACTTCTTCGGCTGTGTAAGGACGTGTAACATTTTTCCAACGTGGGTTTGTTTCCCATTCTTTTTTGAGCGCGAGTGCTCTTTCTGTTTTGGTCATGCTTTTTTTTTGTTTTCTAGTTTAAAAATTTAGTATTTAGTCAATTTCTTGGTAAGCCGGAAGGGTTAAAAATTCTACATAATCACCTTGTTGAACCAATCTATCAAACATTTCGATGGCGCGTTTCATAGTTGGTGTATTGAATGCTGCTTCGCCAACATAGGCTTTTACTTCTTTAAGTTCACTTGGTAGAATTTCTTTAAACAGTTCGTAGGTTACGGTTCTTCCGTCATCTAATTTGCTGCTGTTTTTAATCCATTGCCAAACTTGTGTTCTCGAAATTTCGGCAGTAGCTGCGTCTTCCATTAAATTGTAAATTGCTGCTGCTCCAACACCGCGCAACCAACTTTCAATATATAAAATACCAACGTTGATATTCATGCGCAATCCTGCTTCAGTAATTGTGCCTTCTGGTACTTGCAATAAATCTTTTTGAGTGTAAACTTCTCCTTCGCGCAAGATACTGTAATTGTTTGGCGTTGTCATGTGTTCGTTAAAAACGTCCATTGCTACTTTCACCAAACCCGGATGCGCCACCCAAGTGCCATCGTGCCCGTTTGTGGCTTCGCGAAGTTTATCTTGATATACTTTATCTATTGCTGCTTTGTTGGCTTCGTCATCGCCTTTAATTGGAATAAAAGCACTCATTCCGCCCATGGCGTGAACCTTGCGTTTGTGGCAAGTTTGAATAACCAATTTGCTGTATGAAGACATAAACGGAACAGCCATTGTAACTTGACCTCTATCTGGCAAAACATAGCCCGGAACATTGCGCAAACGCTTAATATAGCTGAAAATATAATCCCAACGACCGCAGTTTAAGCCTGCCATGTGTTCGCGGAGTTCGTATATAATTTCGTGCAACTCGAATGTTGCTAAAATAGTTTCAATTAAAACAGTTGCTTTAATAGTGCCTTGTGCAACGCCTAATTCATTTTGTGCAAACACAAAAGCATCATTCCACAAGCGCGCTTCCAAATGGCTTTCCATTTTTGGTAAATAGAAATATGGTCCGGTGCCGTTTGCTTGAAGTTGTTTTACATTATGGAAGAAGTATAAACCAAAATCGAAAAGTGAACCGCTCATTTCTTCACCATCAACGGTTACGTGTTTTTCGTTTAAATGCCAACCGCGCGGGCGAACCAAAAGCGTAGCAATTTTATCGTTTAGTTTATATTCTTTTCCGGCTTCGTTTTTAAAAGAAATGGTTCTGCGATTTGCATCGCGAAGGTTAATTTGCCCTTCGATATTATTGCTCCAAAATGGCGAGTTTGAATCTTCAAAATCTGCCATAAACATTTTAGCTCCGCTGTTTAAAGCGTTGATAATCATTTTTCTATCAACCGGACCTGTAATTTCTACTCTACGGTCTTGCAAATCGGCAGGAATTGGCGCAGCTACCCAATCGCTTTCACGAATGTTTTTTGTTTCAGGTAAAAAATCTGGTAATTTTCCGCCATCAATTTCTTGTTGTCTGTTTTGGCGAGCTTGTAGAAGTTCTAAGCGTTTTGTGTTGAAGTTTTTTTGAAGTTTTTCTACAAATACTAATGCTTCAGGAGTTAATATTTCAGCGTATTCTGGTGTAATAGGAGCGTTAATCTTAATTGCCATATCTTAATTTAAAACGTTAATTATAGATTCAAAATAAGTGCATCTTATTTTTTGCGCGGCAAAGGTTGTAAAATAAAATTGAAAATACAAGCGAAAATTCGCTAATAAGCGTTTTTCGCTGAAGTAGATAATTATTGAACTAAAAACCAATTATTCAGTAGATTTTCTTTGTTGTATACCAAAGGTTTGTTGGTTGTAGAATCTATCACTCGCTTTCCGGCTGCTTCAACCACAGCTTGAGCCGCAGCGGTGTCCCATTCCATGGTAGGCCCAAATCTCGGGTAAACATCGGCTTCGCCCTCGGCAACTAAGCAAAGTTTTAAAGAACTGCCGCGAGAAACAAATACTACATCTTTGCCTTGCTCTTTTAGCTCGTTCACAAAATCAATAGTTTCAGTAGAAAGATGCGAACGGCTGCCAACAACTCGAACAAGTTTTAGTTCTTCAAAGGAATTAGAAGTGCTCTTTTTTATGCGAAGTGGCGTTTTGCCTTGCTCTATTTTAAAAGCTCCTTCACCCAAAATTCCAATATAGCACAGATGCGAAACCGGAATATAAACAACTCCTAAAACCGGTTTGTTGTTTTCTATTAGAGCAATATTAACGGTGAAATCGCCATTTCGGTTAATGAATTCTTTAGTGCCGTCTAATGGATCTACCAACCAAAATTGTTGCCAATTTTTGCGCTCACTAAAAGGAATTTGCTTTGATTCTTCTGAAAGAATGGGAATTTTTGGGAAATGCTTTTTTAGCAAAGTTTCAATAATTTGGTTCGACTGTTTATCTGCTTCGGTGAGCGGGCTTTTATCTTCTTTTAATAATACTTCAAACGAAGATTTGTAAATCTCTAAAATTGCCTTTGCGGCATTGGTAGCAGTTTCTACAATTAAAGAAACATCAATTCCTTTATATTTAGGAAGCTGGTTCACTTTTACTTTTTTCGTTCAAGTTTAGAAGCATCAATATAATCGGAAGGAACAATGAAATCTGAAGCGGAGAATTGCGTTGGTTTCACTTCGGTGGTCTCAAACGAAGCCAATAAATTTCCTAATAAATCTTTTACCGTTGAAGCCAAAGGAAAACCCGAAAGCCCGGCTTCGGCAATGGCATTTAATTCAGGATATGATTGGAAAAAGCGCGACCACGATTTTACATCTGGCAATGATTCTGCCAACCAAAATTCGCAGGTAAATTTGTCGGTAGTATATTCAACTTTCTTACAGCTTATTCCTGCAATAGTTTTGGTTTCGTTTAAAATATTTGCTCTGCCGCGTTTGTAATCGAAGCGTGCATCAGGCATTAGCGAATTGATGTTGATGGTATAGAAAATCTTCTTTTGGTTAGCGGGATTTTCTTCCAACATTTTTATACTGTTTCCTGCTACATCAGTATAAAAAAATGAAGAAACATTTCTGCCTTCGTACTGTGTCTTCATTTGCAGTTTACAATTTCCTTTGTTAATATTCCAAACAAGTTCTGTGTTCATGTTTGGCACAGCGGCATTGTTATATTTCATACCAATTACAAAGCCTTGCGCATTAGCGTTTGAAAAATTAAAAACTACAAGTGTAAACAGCGAGAGCGCTACTAATTTTATTTTTGAGAGCATAACTTCTACAAATTTGAAATTGAAAAATTAAGGAGCAACTACACCTTTCACGGTTGGTGAATTGTAGCTGCCATCGGGCAAACCTTGCAATGAATTGTTGTTGCGTTTTATTGCTAAACCTGGTGCGCCACCTGCCGGACCATAAACCGGAACTAAACCGCCCAATGGCACATTAAAACAAGTGTTTCCAATTATTGGAATACTAATACAAACTTGCAGCGTTAAGTCCACAAATCCTGCTTGCCCTGCTTGCCCAAAACCACCGCCATTTCCACCGCCACCGCTTGGTATAATATTTATTGTGGCAATGCTTATTGGAATTGAAATAGGAACTGCAATTACACCACCGGTACCCGGTACTGAAGCGTTGCCTGCGGTAGCATCTAAGCCGGATTGAAATAAGCCAATGTTTAAACCTCCATTGTTTGCAGTAGAGCCGCCTAAACCCGATTCGCTACCACCGCCACCGCCTAAACCAACGCCCATGGTTACGTTTCCAATTATTGGCACGCTAAATGAAAATGAAACTCCAACAGAGCCACCGCCACCGCCACCGCCATAAATTAAACCATTGTTCACCAAAATAGTGCGTGTGGTTAAGTTCATAGCGTTACCGCCATTTTGTCCCGGATTTCCCGGAGGAAATTGGTTAAAGTTTCCACCAAAGCCACCGTTGCCTCCTCTGCCGAGAAAGCCACCATTATTTACTATTCCTACAATAGAATTTGGATTCAAGTTTCCTGTTGAATACGATGGAACTGTTGCACTATCGCCATGTAATACTGCACCTTGGTTCACTTTAAAAACCACACACTTTAAAGCTCCGGGAGGCAACAAAGCGCTATTTCTTGCTTGTAAATCGTAGCTGCTTTGGTCGGTGTAAACATCAATTTGCACACATGGTTCAATGTAAACAGTGTATGTTGTAAACTTGATTTCATTGTCGCAAATAGCTTGAACAATAATGGTGAACGTGCCGCCTTGCGCAAAAATATCGGCTTTCACAACTAACTTTACCGTGCCGCTGGAATCTAAAATATTGTTGCCATCAAAATAAACCGAAACACCTTGTGGGGGTGTGGCAATAAATGCTAAAGTTGTTTGTTGGTTTCCGTTTAGCTGATTTACTGTAATATTTGTAAACACAGAATCTGCAACTACTCTATCTAAAGTATCAACCGGATTTGGATTGAAAACATTGATGCGACATTCGTAGCAGTTTTTTTCATAAACGCGCAGCCAGCAATCGCCATTCCAATATTCAATTACACTATCTTGTGTATTGAAAATAGTTAAACCTCTAAGCGGCTTGTAAATAGAATCGCGCTGCGTGGTTGTGAGCCGCGTGAGTCCAAGCCCTTTTTTATTAGATTCTAATTGAAGAACTGCACTGCTATCTGGAATTAAAATGTTGATGCCCACTTGAGCAACAGCACTTTGCAGTATAACGCTGAATAGAAGTAAAATTATAAACCGCATATGCAAGAAATATCTACAATAATAAAACGAAAAACACAAAAGCAATAAAGTATTTTTTAACTCTTGAAATATGCTTCTGCTTTGTACGATTTGGTAGAATATGCTTGGCTTAATTCCGATTGTGTATGATTTGGCTACTTAGAAAAAGTGAGTGAAGAGTTTATGTCCCAAACTTATACTAAATTGATTTATAAATTAGTCCAATAATATATTGTATAATGCCGATGTGATAGTCGTTTAGGACAATGTAATTGGACTATTACGAATATCCAATCGGTATTGATATTTTCTTGTTTCTTTTATTTTTTCAGAAATAGCTTTTCAATTTCTGTTGCCAACAATTTTGCCCATTGCAAATACATTTTTCCCGAAGGGTGCAAACCATCTTCTGCTAAAAGTTGAGAATCATTTTTTGCGTCTTGCGAAATAGGAGTGATATTGATGAACTTAACACCAAACTGTGCTGCAATTTCTTGTTTCGTAAAATTAAACTTTTCAATTTGTATTGAAATTTGAGACGCGGTGCGTTTGTGTGCATCTTGTGCTACAAACGGTGTTATTCCCCAATCTGGTATTGAAAGTATAAAGACAGATTTTGCGCCTTGTTTTGACAATGAAATGGCAGTTTCAAGTAATGCGGTAAATTCTGTTTTATATTCTTCAATACTGCGTTTTCTGTATTGGTTGTTCACTCCAATTAAAAGCGTTACAATATCATATTTCGATTTTAAGTTAGCTTCTTTTATCGCAGTGGCAAGTTCATCGGTTGTCCAACCTGTTTTAGCTATAATTTCAGGAGTTGTAAAACTATATCCATTTTTTTGAAGCAATTTCAGGGTTTCAAAAGGGAAACTATTTTCTTGTGGCACAGCTTCTCCAATGGTGTAAGAATCGCCTAAGCACAAAATATTTCTTTCTGAGATTGCTGAATGATTATTGCTCATGTTTCAAAGATGGAAATTTTATTTTTTCAATAAAAATAGTATAGTCTAAATAAAATGTTAGGTTTGCCTAAGTTATGAGCGAAAAATCTTTAGATGAAGTTCACGGAAGTATAGATACCACCCAAGCAAAAACTTGGAAGCGCAGGCTGTTTTTATATATAGGACCTGCATTTATGGTAGCAGTAGGTTACATGGATCCGGGCAATTGGGCAACAGATATTGCAGGAGGAAGTAAGTATGGCTATTCGCTTTTGTGGGTGCTACTTTTGAGTAATTTAATTGCACTTTTGTTGCAGAGTTTTGCTGCGCGTTTGGGTGTGGTGCGCGGAAAAGATTTGGCACAAGCAAGCCGAGAAACTTATCCTCGAAAAGTAAATATTGCATTATTCAGTTTAGCTGAAATTGCCATAGTGGCATGTGATTTGGCAGAAGTATTAGGAATGGCAATCGGCTTAAATTTATTGTTTGGCATACCAATGCTTTGGGGTGTTTTTTTAGCGGTATTCGATACTGTGCTTATTCTATTTTTGCAAAGCAAAGGAATGCGCTACTTAGAAGCATTTATTTTTGCATTAGTTGCAATTATCGGTATTTCGTTTTTTATTGAAATTTGGTTTGCACAACCGCAATGGAGCGAAGTAGCCACAGGTTTTGTGCCGCATTTGAAAGATACTGGAGCATTGTATATTGCCATTGGAATAATTGGCGCAACTGTAATGCCACACAATCTTTATTTACACTCTTCACTGGTGCAAACGCGAAAAAATAGAAAAGACGAGAGTGGTATCAGGCAAGCCTTGCGCTTTAACTTTATAGACTCGGCAGTAGCGCTAAATGCTGCCTTTTTTGTAAATGCAGGGATTTTAATTTTGGCAGCTTCGGTATTCTACAAAAATGGGTATCACGAAATAGTAGAAATACAAGATGCTTTCAACATGCTCGAACCGCTTTTAGGCGAAAAATTAGCACCAATTTTGTTTGCAGTTGCTTTGATTGCCGCAGGCCAAAGTTCAACCGTAACGGGAACTTTAGCAGGGCAAATTGTAATGGAAGGTTACTTGAATTTACGATTAGCAGCTTGGGCGCGAAGATTGATTACCAGGTTGCTTGCAGTGGTTCCGGCAATGATTGTAATTTACATTTGGGGCGATGGCGAAGTGGGAGATATGTTGGTGTTTTCACAGGTGGTGCTTAGCTTGCAGTTGGGTTTTGCGGTAATTCCGCTTATTCATTTTGTGAGTAAAGAAAAGCAAATGGGAAAGTTTGCAATTCCTACTTGGCAAAAGTTTGCCGGCTGGTTAAGTGCGCTTTTCATCGTTTTGCTAAACCTGAAATTAGTGATAGATTTTTTAATAGAATGGAAAAGTCAATCACACATTGCAGCATTAATTTTTGTGAGTATTTTGTTGATTGGGGCATTGTTTTTATTGGTTCACATTTCAATATATCCACTTTTAAAAACAAAGGAAAAGGAGCAGAAACTTGTACCGCATGGAGAAGCTGCTACTTTACCTGAGTTAAATATTAAGCAATATAAGCGAATTGGTATTTGTGTGGATTTTTCAACTTCTGATATTAAAGCCATAGAGCATGGTATTGCACAAGGTTCAGGAGATACTTTATTTTACCTTTTGCATATTACCGAAAGTACAGGCGCAAAAATTGCAGGCGAAGCAAGCAGCGATTTGGAAGTTCAGCATGATGGATTTCAGATTAAAGAATATGCGCTTCAACTCCAAAAACAAAATGTAAAAGCTGTAGGGAAAATAGGCTTTGGTTCACCCAAAAACGCAATACCTGCTTTGGTTAAAGAACTTGAAATTGATTTATTGGTAATGGGTAGCCACGGGCACACCACTTTTTTCGATTTTATTTATGGTGAAACTATTAGCTCGGTAAGGCATCAGGTAAAATGCCCGGTGCTTATTGTTTAAAATTTTTATTGAAAAACATTTTAATATACGGTTACAATTTTCAATAATTGCCGCCCGATTGTTTGATGCTCTAATTCAAACAAAAAAATAATGAAAGTTTTTCAATTAAAACAAACTTGGTTTGCAATAATTGCAGCATTTATATTGGGATTTGCGGCATCATATTTTCTTACTGAAAGAGAAATTGTAGTAGAGACCAAAGCAGAAGCACAAAATTCAACTTCGCAACTTAGAGAAAAAGGAAGTTTTCAATTTATTAATCCACTAATTGAGTGCGATAATTATCAACCGGAAAACAATGCCTCGGTAGCAAATTTAAGAGCAGAATTAGGAACTTATATTAGTGGCATAAAAGCGGATCATTCAGTAGAGCATATTTCAATTTATTATAGAGATTTAAATAATGGCGGCTGGATTGGAATAAACGAAGATGAGAACTATTCTCCGGCAAGCCTTTTAAAAGTGCCTATAATGGTATGTGCATTAAAAAAAGCAGATAATGACCCTGGATTTTTAAAAAAGAAAATAAAGTTTAGCCGATATTCTGATGATACTACTCCAAATATTGTAGATACAGCACTAATAAAGTTAGGGAATACATACACTGTAGAAGAATTGATTTACAAAATGATTGCTAACTCTGATAACGAAGCAAAAAACCTGATATTAAATGAAGTGGGAGATGATGCATTTACGAAAACCTTTATTGATGCAGGAATTGCACCACCAAACTTTGAGTATTCAACGGATATACTTTCAACAAAATCGTATTCTGCATTTTTTAGAGTATTGTACAATGCTACTTATTTATCGAAAGAAATGTCAGAGAAAGGCTTATACTTTTTAAGTAAAGCAAGTTTTAAGCAAGGCTTAGTTGCAGGAGTGCCGCAAGGTATAGCTGTTTCACATAAATTTGGTGAGAGAGCTTTTGCAGATACCAATATTAAACAGTTACACGATTGTGGTATTGTGTATTTAAACGGAACGCCCTACTTGCTTTGTGTAATGACAAAAGGTACAAATTTTAAAATCTTAGAAGGTGTAATTGCTAAAGTTTCTTCAATAGTATATAGTCAAGTTTCTTCTGGTAGTTAGAAGCAGTTTAAATTTTTATTTTTACTGCAATACATTTTTTTAGCTTGAATTTTCAACTATTTATTGTTCGCAAAATTGCATTTAATTTAAAGAAAGGCTTTTCGTCTTTCATTATCAAAATTGCGTTGGGGGCTGTGGCAATAAGCATTGCTACTATGATAATTTCGACCTCACTTATCAATGGTTTTCAAAAAGAAATTAGAGCTAAAATTTTTGGTTTTTGGGCGCATGTAAATATTGCTCCATATAGCCTCACAAAATCTTATGAAGAAACGGGTGTTTACAAAAATCAGGATTTCTATTTGCACCCAAATAAAATTAAAGAAGCAAAACATATACAAGCCACAGCTTTTAAAGCAGGATTGCTAAAAACGAAAACTAATTTCGATGGAATAGTTTTAAAAGGCATCGGCAGCGATTTTGATACGGTTACTTTTAAGCAGTATTTAAAGGCAGGAGAAATGCTGAGTTCCGATAGCAATAAATCTTATGCGCAATTGATTGTTTCTACCACAACAGCGAAAAGAATGAAGTTGCAATTGGGCGATAAAGTTTCAGTGAATTTTATGGGAAAGCAGGTGCGCGCAAGAGCATTTAAAATTTGCGGTTTTTACGAAACCGGTTTAGAGGAATTTGATAAACAATTTGCACTGTCTTCAATTGCTGTGATTCAAGATTTGAATAATTGGGGACGCGATACAGTTGGCGGGTTTGAAGTTTATTTAAAGGAACAAAATTTATTCCGAAGCAGGATAAATGATTATTTTCTTACACTTTTCGGCAGCTTGCTTTCCAAAGATACTTACGATGCATTGAGTGCTGAGCCATTAGATGAAATTGCTGATGATATTTTTTACCGTATTGCAGATTCTGGTTTAGATTTACAAACTATAAAGTATCAAAATCCGGGAATTTTTGATTGGCTGGAGCTTCAAACTATGAACGAAATTATCATTTTGATTTTAATGATTTTGGTTGCTGCAATCAACATGATAACTACCTTGCTCATTTTAATTTTAGAGCGAACAAATATGATTGGCATTTTAAAAGCGCTTGGCAGCAACAATGCAGGTGTGCGGAAAATATTTGTTTACTACGCTGTGGTAATTATTGGCGGAGGTTTGCTAATAGGAAATGTTTTAGGAATTTCTTTGTGTTTAATACAATCACATTTCGGAGTTATTAAATTGCCACAAGAGTCGTACTATATTTCTACTGCGCCAATTGATTTGAATTATGCTTGGATTGCAGTGCTAAACATTGCAACATTGTTGGTTTGCACCTTGTTTTTAATCTTTCCTTCAAGAATAATTTCAGGAATTAGTCCCGTGAAAGCTATTCGATTTGATTAAGAAAGAATAGAGTTTCGAACCATTGTTTTAATAGCACTTCTGGGCTCGCTTGCTTTCCAACTTTCGTAAAAATTTTCAGTTAAAAACAGCATTAAGAATTTGAAAAGAATGGTGTCGCCCTTTTCATATTTTTGATTCATATACGATAGCCACGATTGGTGAACAACCGAAGCAAAAACTTCTTCGTAAAGTAAGAAATATTCCAGCCATAATTGCTCATCTGGACTTGAAGCGCCTTTGCGTTTTATTTCGTTGCCACGCAAAAGCAAGTCAGGCAAATGCCCAAGTATAACGGTTTGCAAAACAGATTGATATAGCTTGTAGTTTTTCTTCACTACCGCAGTTTTGGCTTTTTGGTGAAATGCTGCAATTACAATTTTACAATCTTCTCTTTTTCTTACAAATTCAATGCTTTTAAATGTGGCTTCCATTTCAGTTTAGTTTTTTATTACCATACGAAACCAAACGCTGAATGTTACAATCTTGCTCTTGTAATTTCAATTTCTTTTTTCATTTTCACCATTGTGAATGTAAGTCTGCTTTGGGGTTTATTATTAGCAACCGGTTCGGGTTGGGTTCTTTTGGAAAAGCTGAAATTTAAAAGCAGTTTTGCTGAAAAGTTAGTCTATTCACTACTAATTGGCTTAGGCTTGCAAAGTTTGTGGATGTTTGTTTTAGATGTTTTTAATTTTCAATTTTCGCAGCCCATTCTCACCGTAGTTAATTTAGTTTTCACTATTGCGCTAAGCGATTTTAATAAAATTAGAAGCTATAAGTTCGATGATTTTAAACGCGATTTAAAAGCAGCAATTAGCTTTCAAAAAGAAAATTTTAATGCCGGTTCACTATTGGTTTGGTTGGTAATTGGTGGCTTGTTTTATCTTATTGCAGTAAAGTCAATGTTTTGGCCCACAACCGAGCACGATGCCATTGGCACATTCGATAAATTGGGAATTTGGTATGCCATAGAAGGTAAAATTCATGTGTCGCTTTACGATGTAAAATTGCAAGGTGCAGGTGGTATTTATCCACCACTTTTTCCTTGCAGTATTGCATACGTTTATTTGTATGGTGGCGAAAATCCGAAGATTCTTTCGCTGCTGTATTATGTAAGTTCGTTGCTTATTTTCTTCTTTATTACTAAACGCTATTTAAGCAGTTTTGGAGTTGCAATTTTTACTTTAGTTTTAGCTTGGGCACCAGAATTTTTTTCACATGCGGCATTGCTTTTAAGCAATTTGCCTTCCACTGCATATATCGCAATGGCAACGCTTCCGCTTTTTGTGTGGTATAAGGAAAATGACTTTAATTATTTTAAAGTGGCGGCATTAGGCATTTTCTTTTCACTTTGGCTAAGGCAAGATTTGGTTGCTTTTGCCGCAGCAGGCGGACTCTTAGTATTTATCTATTTTTTGAAAACTAAAAGTTGGAAGCCGATTTTGTACTATTCGCTTTCAGTAATTAGCTCGTTTTTAGTTTGGAGCTTGTATGTAAAGTATAGCTTGGAACTTTCACCAGCAGAGCGTTTTGGTTCTGGTAGTGTTATCACTATGCAAAAAATAAAATTAACTGCATCTTATTTTTGGGCATATTTTGGAACAGGACAAACAGGAGATAGTGCTCCAGGTTATTTCTTGTATGGCGTTGTATTTATTGTTGCTATTTTGCTTTTATTATTTTCTGTAAAATCGTTCTTTAAACAATGGGGTTTTACGTTGCTTTACTTTGCTGTTGCGTTGTTTTTTTATACGCTTATTTTTTTATTGATAGATGAAAAACTTCAAGAAGCAACTTTGCAATCTCTTATGGAAAGTTCATTTAAGCGCGGCTTGTTCTGCTTTATGCCAATCATACTTTTTCAGGCAGCAGTTACAGAAAGAGTAATACAGTTTTTTGCCTTAATTGAAAATTATTTGTGGAGCGAAGAGTGAGATGAATAGATGCTAAAGAGGCAATTCAATATACACACTTGTGCCACCATATAGAATGGATTCTATACTAATTTCTCCGTGTAGTTTTTCTATTATTTTCTTTGCAATAGCCAAGCCTAAACCATTTCCGGGATAAACATCAACTCGGTTTAAGCGCTCAAATGGTTCAAATACTTTTTTATGGTGTTTGCGAGAAATTCCAATACCGTTGTCTTTTACACACAAAAGCACTTTTTCATTATGCTTTTCACCAATAATTTGAATTGTGGATTTTTCTTCTCGTTTAAATTTTATTGCGTTATCTAATAAAATTATAAAGAGTTTAATGAGTAGTTTTTCATTGGCTTTCACCTCACTTAAACCATGCATTTTTACTTCAAAAAGTTTACTGTTGTAAAGTTTAGAAACCTCTGCCACTGCTGCCTTTGCTGCGGCTTCTGCATTTACTTTTTGTGCTTCGACTGCACTATCATTTATTTCAATCAATAATTTTAAATCGCTTAAAAGCTTATCCATTCCTAATGCTGCATTATTGGTAATTACAGCATATTCTAACGCTTGTTTATTTTTACCTTTTTTTAATTTGTCAATCGTGAGATGCGAAAAGTTTGCAATGGTTCGCACGGGCTCGCGCAAATCGTGCGAAGCCATCGTGATTAAATCGTGCGAATTAAACTTTGAGCTATTGTGTTCTAAATTCTCCTTAGCAATATTTTCGGGTAAAATTTGAACAATGCAAAATTGCTCTTCATCTAAAAGAATATTGCTTGAAACTATGTCGTGCTTAGTTTTGTTTTTGCCAAGCGCAATTTGTAAATACTTTGTTTGGAAGATACTTTCAACCGATTTTTTGCTGTTGTTCTTTTTAGTCCCTTCAAAGAAAAATTCAAAACAACTGCTTTTAAAATCTTCTGTTTTAATGCTCAATAAATCTATGGCAAGAGAATTTGCGGTAACTAATAAATTGTTTTTAAATAGTAAAACCGGCAATTGAATATTTTGAACAATTACTTCTGCTAAATGCAATTCGGCAGAAGTGGATTTTGCAATTCTTTCTTTGCGTAATAAAAATAGTGCAGCAGCTTCATTTTGCCACTTCACTAATGCAGTTTGAATAATCAACTTTTCATTGTTCAATACAAACTGTGAGGTTTCATTTTCTTCGCTCACTGTTTCAAAGGCAAACAGTGCTTGCAGTTTCTTTTTTAATCCAATGTGGCGCGTAACAGCGTAAAAAAAATCATTTGAATAAAGAATCTCATTCTGTTTGTTCAAGACCAATACGCCAACATCTGCAAATTGAAGAGCAAACTCCAACACCTTTGCATCAGGCAAGGTATTGCCGGAGCTTCTATCAAAAAAGAAAATGTTGTTCGCGCTTTCCAAGGTCGAAAGAATTATTTATTGGCGTAATATAAAATCCAAAGTACATTTAGTCAAGTTAGCATAGGTTTTTAGTATTAAACATTGTTAGAAACGATGTATTTTAAATAAATATTTAGTTACATTTGAAAAGGAATATTCCAAAGGTTTAAAATTTAACTACTATGAGTTTTTTATTCAGCGATTGGAAGTTAGGTAAGGACATTGGCATTTTGATTTTCCGCTTAACTTTTAGCTTAGTGCTACTTTACGGGCACGGTTTTGAAAAACTAACTACTGTATTTTCCGGTCAGGAAATACAATTTATGGATCCAATTGGTATTGGCTCCACTTTCTCTTTTTATCTGGCAACATTTGCAGAAGGCGTTTGTGCCATGCTTTTGGCGCTTGGTTTATTTACGCGAATGGCAACTATAATTCTGATTGGGAATTTCCTTGTTATTTTTAGCTTTCACGCATTTATGGTTGGTGATGGCTTTATGATATTGGAGCCGCGCATTTTCTATTTAGCATCTTATGTTGCATTGTTTTTTACCGGTGGCGGTGCTTTTTCAATAGATAGCATGATGCTAAACAAAGGCAAATAATTTCTTTGTTGATACGGAAAAAGAGAGGCTTGAAAGAGTCTCTCTTTTTTGTTGAATTTACTCCACCATTTTTAAAAAAGAATCTTCATCAATTATTTGAATGGAATCTATTTTTTGAGCTTTGGTTAATTTGCTTCCGGCATCTTTGCCAACTACTAAAAAGTTTAAGTTTGCTGAAACGCTGCTGAGCAGTTTTCCTCCGTTTTCTTCTACTAATTGCTTTGCTCTATCGCGGGTGAATTTTTGCAAACTACCAGTAAACAGGAATGTTTTACCTTCTAATTTATTGTTTTTACTCAATGCATCTTCAACTCTGTTTTCAGTATTTACGCCAATTGCTTTTAAGTGATGGAGCAGTTCTACATTTGATTTATTTGAAAAGAAATCTACAATACTTTGCGCTACTTTAGGGCCAATACCTTCAATGTTGGTGAGCCATTCAGTATTTTTTTCTGAGAGCTCAAAAATGTTGTTTAAGTGTGATGCCAAATCTTTGGAAGTAGAAACGCCAACCAATCTAATTCCTAAAGCATTGATAAGTCGCCACAGTGGTTGATTTTTAGAAGTTTCAATTCCGGCTTGTAAATTTTCAACGGATTTTTTCCCCCAACCTTCTAAATCTAAAATTTCTTGGTACGGAAGGCTATAAATATTTTCTATATTCTGAATAAATTTTCGCTCAATAAAATCTATCACAATACTTCTGCCTAAGCCTTCAATATCCATTGCGTCTTTGCTGGCAAAATGTATGGTGCGCTCTTCGGTTTGTGCAGGGCAATCGGCATTGTCGCAGCGCCAAACGGCTTCTTCTTCGGGTTTCACCAAAGGCGTGTTGCACGATGGACAATTTTTTGGAAACTCAATAAATATCTCTTTGCCTGTACGCAATTTTTTAACGGAGCCAACTATGTAAGGAATAACTTCGCCCGCTCGCTCCACAATTACGGTATCGCACAGCCGAATATCTTTTTCCTTTATGAAATCTTCATTGTGCAGCGAAATTGAAGAAATGGTAACACCTGCCAATGGCACAGGTTCTATTTTTGCTACCGGAGTTATAGCACCTGTTCTGCCAACTTGAAACTCAACTTTTAGCAATTTACTTTCTGCGCGTTTTGCTGCAAACTTGTAAGCCATTGCCCAGCGCGGATGGTGTGATGTGCTACCACATTTATTTTGCTGCGCCAGTGAATTTACCTTTAGCACCATGCCATCAGTATCAATATTAAAGTGATTTCTTTTCTCGTTCCAGATGTGTAGAAAATTTAAAATTTCTTGAACTGAATTGCAAAGTTTAAGCTCATGTAGCGGTGTTACAAAGCCACAATTCATCAATATTTCTATGCAGTGGTAATGGCTTTTTAGAGTTGAAAGAGCTAAATTATTTCCGTTTGAATCTTCTGCAAAACTCACGTGGTATAAAATAGCTTCTAAACGTCTATTTCTAACTTCTTCAGGATTTTTTAAGCGCAGCGAACCCGAAGCTGTGTTGCGCGGATTTTGAAATGTTTTTTCACCTAAAACAGCGCGTTGTTCATTCATTTTTTCAAATACATCGCGCTTAATTATCACTTCACCTCTTATCTCAATTTTGCTAATTCCGAATGAAGAAAAATTTGCTGTAAGCGGAATGCTTGCAAGTGCTTTTGCATTGTTGGTGATGTCTTCGCCAACAGTGCCATCGCCTCGTGTGGCTGCACGAACCAAGCGATTGTTTTCGTAAACTAAAGCAATGCTTGCGCCATCAAATTTTGGTTCCACACAATATTGAATTTGTGCTTCGCCAACTAAATCTTTTACACGCCTATCAAACTCAAGCAAGTCGGCTTCGTTGTAGCTGTTTTCGAGCGAAAGCATGGAAGTGAGATGTGTAACGGTTTCAAAATTTTCGGTTAAACCTCTCGCTACACGCTGTGTTGGGCTATCTTCTGTTACTAAGGTTGGATTGAATTTTTCTAATTCTTTTAGTTTTGAAAAAAGGAAATCGTAATCGAAGTCGGTGATTTTTTGTTCGCTTAAAACGTAGTAGCACCAATCGTGAAACTTAATTACAGTGCGTAAATTGCTAACAGTTTCGCTATTTGCTTGCCATTCACTTTTTTCTAATAACTTTTTGGTGAGTTGCAATAAATGTTGCTGTTCTTCAATAGAAAACATGCTATTAAAATTTAAAGGAATGAAAGTAACAAAAGCGCAATGCTATTTTAGTTTTTAGTAAAAGTTGAAACTTCTACCAGAAAATCGTTGCCTAAAATATCTAACTGTGTGGCAAGTTTTGAAGAAACTGTGAGCATTGAATTTCCTTGCGATTTGCCCAATACTTTTACATAAACAGAGCGTTTGCTCATAAGGTTTGTGATTTTTACTACCGTGCCGGGAGCGCAACTATTGCAAAAAGCTAAATATTCATTTCCTACAATTTTATCGGAGGTTTCAGCTAAGCCTCTTTGCTTGGTAATTTTTAGATTTTGGTTGCCGGATTTTTTCAAAAACTCATCAGCATATTCTTCGGAGAAACTTAGTACGGGCTTTGGTTTAAGTATTTCTTTTTTTATTTCTACATCTGCCTCCATTTCTTTTTGAGCGGTTGCTGGTAATTCTTCTTTAATTGGAGTTGGCTCAGTAATTGTTTCGCTCTTTTTGGGTGGTTCAGCTAAAGCTGTTTCTATGTTTTTTTCTTTTTTAAGCAATGGTTTTTCTGCATTGTTTTCTATTGTTGTTTCTTTAGTTTCTAAAGTAAAATCTTCTGCTTTAGTACTTGAAGTTTGTGTTTTTTCTTGTGTTTTTGCTGTTTCAATTAAATCAAGTCGCGCTTGCTCTTCGTCTTGTTTTCCTTTCTCCTTTTTACCTTTAGTTTTCTTCGTTTCTTTTTTTGTAGTTACTGTTTGGGTTACATCAGTCTCCTTTTCTTTTTCGCGCTTTGCCACTTCTTTTGCAATATCAATTACTACAGCTTGTTCGGGAATTTTTTCAGATTCTTCTTTTGCTTGTTCAGGCGCTTTTCGGTTAATAATTTTTAGTTCTTGGTCTAACCTAATTACAGAATTTGATAAGTTATTTAAGTTTTTCAACTCTTCAGGATTCATTCCATAGCGCTGTGTAATATTGTAATAAGTATCGCCAATGCTCACTTTGTGAACGCCCATTTTACTTACATCACTTGTTTGAATTGAATTGGTTTGAGCTAAATTATTCTTCGATTCAATTTCAGTCATTTCAACTATTGGCGAAATTTTATGGCGCGGTTCATTTTCGTTTAAACCTTTAATAAGTGCAGTGGCTGGAAGTATTAGTTTTTGATTTTCTGTAACAATAGTATTGGATAAATTATTTGCGGAAATTAAATCGTAAGCCAAAATATCATACTGCTTGCAGATGTTGTAAAAGCTTTCTCCCTTTTGTACAATATGCACATAAGAATTTCCTTCTTTTATTGGATTGGTAATTGCTGGTGAAGCTTTAGGTGTTTCTATTTCTTCAACCTTAGTTTTTGCAGTAGGAGAGGCGGAGGTTACATATCTTGGAATACAAATGCGCTGCCCGGTATGGATAGTTAAGCTTTTGCCAATCTCGGAATTTGCAGCTAAAATTTCGGAAACTTTTATCTTGTATTTTACCGATAGGCGATAAAGTGTTTCATCTGCTTGAACCACATGCGTATAACATTCAAAGATTTGTTTCCCTGAAGAACTAAAGCAAAATGCGCTCACCAACAACAATGTCCAAATATTCCGCAGCATCAATTTGTTTTATTAAAGTACAAATGTAGTTTTACAAAAAGTAGTTATGCAATTCTCTTATACGCTCTTAACCACCATTTTGTTCACTTTGTGTATTTCATTGCACACACGTGCCGAAAATATCGTTTATAGCTTTACGATACAAAGTGAAATTTCGCCATCGGTTACACGCTTAACAGAAAATGCTATTAAAGATGCTGAGCGCAGAAATGCAAAATATATTTTGGTTCAGTTAGATACTTACGGTGGTTTGGTGGACGATGCCGACAAAATTCGCACTATGTTGCTTCGTTCAAAAATTCCAACTTTGGTATTTATTAAAAACAATGCGGCAAGTGCTGGTGCGCTTATTTCTATTGCATGCGACAGTATCTACATGGCATCAGGCGCAACTATTGGAGCGGCAAGTGTGGTGAATCAAAGTGGTGAACTAATGCCTGAAAAATACCAAAGCTACATGCGCAAAAAAATGCGCGCCACAGCTGAAGAAACAGGCAGAAACCCTTTAATTGCCGAAGGAATGACTGATGAAAGTTTAGAAATTGAAGGCATAAAAGAAAAAGGTAAAATTGTAACTTTAACTACAGATGAGGCATTGAAATATGGTTTTTGCAATGCTAAAGCTGAAAATGTAAATGAAATTCTGAGCCGTTTGCCCGATAATCCTACTTTGGTAAATCACCAATCTAATTTAACTGAGAGCGTGATTATGTGGCTGATAAATCCGGCAGTTTCGGGTGTTTTATTATTGCTCATTTTTGGTGGTTTATATTTTGAATTTAAAGCTCCGGGAACGCTTTTTCCGGCTGCGGTGAGTTTGCTTGCGGCTGCGCTTTATTTTGCGCCATTATATTTAGAGGGCTTAGCGGCAAACTGGGAAATTATAGCTTTTGCAATCGGCATAGTTTTGATTTTAGCTGAAATTTTTGTGATTCCGGGTTTTGGATTAGCGGGAATTAGTGGAATTGTTTTAACCATCAGCGGCTTAGCACTTGCAATGTTGCGTAACGTGAATTTTGATTTTTCGTTTGTAAGTACCGATGAAATTGGTCGTTCGTTTTTTATGGTTGTAATTGCTATGATTACGCCACTTATTTTGTTGGTTGCATTCGGGCAGCAACTTTTCAATTCGCCTTTCTTTGAAAAATTAGCACCAAAAGATAATCTGTCTTCGCACAAAGGATTTTCGGTGCAAGAAAATACGCTTAAAAACTTGGTTGGCGCAAGTGGAAAAACAATCACAGACTTGCGACCTGCTGGAAAAGCGACTATAAATAACGAAAGACTTGAAGTGATTTCGGAAGGTGATTTTATTTCATCTGGAACAGAAGTGAAAGTGCTTCGTATTCAAGGAAATTATTTGGTAGTTACTAAGATTTAACTCTTTACCTATTAATTAGAAATTAGGGTTTATGGGAATGTTTATTGCAATGCTGAGAGGTATAAATGTGAGTGGACAAAAGTTAATTAAAATGAAGCTTTTGCAAGAAATGCTCGAAGAATTACATTTTGAAAATGTAAAAACATACCTCCAAAGTGGAAATGTGGTTTTTTCAACAAAAGAAAAAGATTGCTTTAAGATGCAAGCTGCTATTTCTCTTGCAATTAAAAATAAGTTTGGTTTTGATGTTCCTGTAATTGTATTGACAGCCGCACATTTAGAAACTATCATCAACAAAAATCCTTTCAGTAATAGGCAAAGCAAAAAGCCGGAGTTCTTTCATGTTACGTTTTTTTCCGGTGTGCCTGCATTGTGTAATTTGGAAGATGTACTGATGAAAAAATCAGTAGATGAAGATGTGGAATTTACAACTGATGCAGCATATTTATATTGCCCCAATGGCTATGGACAAACAAAACTCACCAATACTTTTTTAGAAAGTAAATTAAAAACAACAGCAACTACCCGAAACTGGAATACCGTAAATGCACTCTTGAAACTGGCAACAACATAAAAACTAAATTGAATTTTGTTTTTCTACAAAAGCATTAAAAGCCTCTATTACTTTTTGCTTTTCTTCCAACATGTTTACTTCGGCAGAATTAAATTGATAAGTGCCAAGCAAAGCGCCATTTTCGCGCAGTTTTTTATCGTTTAGAAATGCAATTCTCTTTTTTAGGGCATCGGTAATTTGAAATCCTATAGTTACACTATTAGAGTTGTTATTCAATTCGGGCATTGGGCGCAAAATTGAAATTACAAAATAGTCGTTTCCATCGGGGTGGCTTGCAATAAGCGCCAACACTTCGGAGTTTTTGCTTTCGGCAATATTTTCTGCTGAACCGGTTGAGTTTTTTTCTTTTAGAAAATTGATAATTGAAGCGGTTATCCAACGCTGAAAATGTTGCTCTGCTTGCCTTGCTTCAAAGTTTTCTTTGTGCCGGCTCAAATGCAATTCCTTTGAAATTTCTTTCAAATGTTTTTCAGGCTTTTTACTGCTGTAGCGGATAAAAAATAACTCGTTGATACCAAAAAATTTTGGAAGCAAATTGGTAATTCTTTGGAATAGCATTTCGGGTGAGGCCTGATATTTTTCCAGTAATTTCAAGATTAAATCTTCACTCCATTCCGGCTCATTAAAAAGTGCTTCAATATCGTTTTTAAACAACAAGGCGTTGATATGCAAGCATTGCGCAAAATACGAAGCTTTAAAATTATTTAGCACATGGTCGAAACTTTCCACTTTTAACCAAGGTGTGGTTGATGGACGTTTTTCGAGTTCAAGAAAGCTAAAACCAAGTTCGCGACCAAACAGAAACGTGCGCTGTTGGTCGGTAAGTTTGCCATTAAAAAATAGAAGATGATTTTTAGTTTCTTCTTTCGTTTTTTTAGTATCTCGAATAAAAATACTACGGAAGTTTTTTAGTGGTTCGTAACCATCAAAATTGGTGGCAGAAATTTTATAGCCAAATTTTTCTTGCAGCATTTGCACATAAAGCGTGGTAGAAACAGGCGGCTCGCAATGAAAACTAAATTCATTTTTAAAGCGCTCGGCTGCAAATTCAATGTCATCAAAATAATTATCGTTCAGCTCTTGATATGAGCGCAATGCGGCAAAGTAAAAATGCTCTTGTTTAAGGTTGTAGTTGCGGGCAATTTCGTAAAGCGTGTTTACTAAAGCTGCAATTTTTAATGGTGCATTGGCAATAATTCCCGTAAGCAAATTGCGGTCAATTCCGAAAGTTTCAAAAGGCAACTCATTTAAAATATCAAGGTTTAAAATTTGCCCAACAGGCGAAAGCGTTTTTCCGAGTTTTAAGGAAACTAATTGGTCGTAAGGAACTTCTAAGGCTTTTGCTAAATCTGAAATTTTTTCGGTTTTCGGATATTTTTTCCCTTTCTCAATTTCATTTAAGTAAGAAACAGAAATTCCGCTTTTTTCGCTCAACTCTTGAAGCGAATAGTTGCGGGCAGTTCGCAGTTCTTTCACCTTTAAGCCGAATATTAAATTTATATTTTCCTTAGTTGCGTTCTCCATAAAAGTTGCTGTCGTTTCCGCTAAGCGGTTGCAAATAAAGCGAAATTCTTTTATTGGCGAATTTCCGCAAGCTAAAACTTTGTTGTTGGCTCAAAAACTCAGTGAGATTGTTATGATAACTAAAGATGCATAAAATATTATTAAATATCTTTCGTCTTGTACTTTATTTGCCAAAATGTTTAGTGTTTCGCTTTGTACATCAGTTTCAATTTCTATGCCACTTACTGCTGAAATTTTTAATTCAGTAACCCAACTTCCGTTTAATAAATGGCAGAATTTTGTGCCCGAAACCAATTTGATGCACAGTTTTAACTATCTAAAACAATTGGAAGAAAACCAAGCGGGCAGAATTGCATTTCGCTATGTGCTTGTGGAGCAAAATAATGAATTGGTGGGCGTTTGTTATTTCCAGATAGTATATTTTAAAGGAACGCAGTTAAGCAGTTACCACGCAGAAAATGCTTTTACAAACACGCTAAAATCTTTGGCACTTCCTTTGCTAAACATGAATTTAATGGTAGGTGGAAATTTGCTGATGACAGGGGAAAAGGGAATGTTTTTTAGAAAGGATTTAAACTCTGAAGCAATTGCCGAAGCATATTTAAAAACTGTAAATACTATTTTAAAAGAAAGCAAGGTTAGCGCGTTTTTAATGACAGATTTATACGAAAGCGATACCGAATTAAAACGGAATTTTCTACAAAGTAGTTTTCACCCTATTTATGAAGAGCCGGATATGATAATGCACTTAAAGCCGGAGTGGAGCTGCTTTAAAGATTACCTTTCGACTTTGAGCTCAAAGTATAGAGTTCGCGCTAAAAAGTGTATTTCTATGAGCAAAACTTTGGTGCGAAAAAATTTATCGATTGAAGAAATTTCAAGTTTAGAAGATGAAATTCAAACGCTTTATCACAATACAATTTCAAAATCGCAGTTCAATTTAATTGAGCTTCAAAAAGGTTTTTTTACCGAGCAAAAGAAAATTTATAGCGAGCGCTACATGATTTTTGGATATTTTCTTGATGAAAAACTAATTGGCTTTAATTCGCTTTACTGCAATATAAACAAAGGTGAAGTACATTATATTGGCTTAGATTACGAAGTAAACAAAGAACATTCCACGTATCAGCGAATGTTATACGATATGGTAGATTGCGGTATTGAAAGAAAATTTGCGCAGTTACATTTCGGCAGAACCGCTCCTGAAATTAAAAGTACCGTTGGCGCAGTTCCGCGTGAAGTTTCCGGTATGTTGAAACACAAAAACGGTATGGTGAATTCGTTTATTATTAAACCATTAGCCGCAGCCGTAAAGCCTAAAAATTTTGTTTTTAGAAATCCTTTTCACCAAGTGGAAAGCAATGCCTAATTATATTTCTTGACAGAGCTCAATTAAAACGCCATTGGCGCTTTTGGGGTGAAAGAAGAAAACTAATTTATTATCGGCTCCGCGTTTAGGCTTTTCACTTATTGGCTGAAAACCTTCTGCTTTTAATCGCTCAATTTCCGATTCAATATTTTCAACTGCAAAAGCAATGTGGTGAATACCTTCGCCTCTTTTTTCAATATATTTAAAAATAGCACTTTCGGGTGAAGTGGCTTGTAGCAACTCAATTTTGCTTTCACCAATTTTAAAAAAAGAAGTTTCCACAGCTTCTGTTTCTACCTTTTCAGTTTTGTAAGGTTCGGTTGCCAGTAGTTTGGTATAAATACTATTTGCTTGCGTTATATCTTTTACGGCAATTCCGATGTGCTCAATTTTATTCATTTAACTTATTCAATTTCGTTTAAAAAATATTGTTCCGTACTTTTGTAGCCACAAAGATTGAAAAACTATGTTGTACATTTCTGAAGCTGCGAGCGAAAAAATAAAAAACATTATGCAAAGCGAACAAAAAGCTGAAAAGCATTTTGTGCGCGTGAGTGTGCAAGGTGGCGGCTGCTCAGGTTTAAGCTACAATATGGAGCTTGATGATAAGTTGCAGCCCGATGACCAAATTTTTGAGGATAAAGGTATAAAATTGGTTACTGATTTGCGTAGTTTTTTGTATGTGTGCAACACCACTTTGGAGTTCACCGATGGGCTAAATGGCAAAGGTTTTCATTTTAGCAACCCAAATGCCTCGCGCACTTGCGCTTGTGGCGATAGTTTTGCAGTGTAGCAATACATAAAAACACTGTTATTTTAGCGCTATGAATATTTCCATTATCGGAAGCGGCAATATGGCTTGGCATTTGGCGCATAAGCTAAAACAGAGCGGAAATAAAATTCTGCAAATTACCGGAAGAAACGAACAAACCGCTATTGCACTTGCAGAAGAAGTAAATGCTGTTCCAAATTTTTTGTTGCAAAATATTGATGTGGAAAGTGAATTGATTTTGTTTTGTGTGAAAGATGATGCCATACAGGAAATTGCTGTTTCAGGATTTAAAACTGAAGCTATTGTGGCACACACTTCCGGCTTTAGGTCTAAAAATTTATTAGAAAATTGTAGCCCTAATTTTGGAATTTTTTATCCCTTGCAAACCATGAAAAAAGGCATGGAAATTCCGTTTGAAAATATTCCTTTTTTAGTTGAAGGCAGTAATGATACAACAACTCAAGCGTTGCAGAACTTAGCATTAGAATTATCTAAAAATGTTCATCAAGTAAGTGAATTGCAACGGCAATACATTCACGTAGCTGCGGTATTTGCTAATAATTTCACCAATCATCTCTATGAGTTGGCAGAAAATTTACTTTCGGAGCATCATTCTTCTTTAGATATTTTGCGACCGCTTTTGGCACAGTCGGCACAAAATGTTCAGCACACTTCGCCAGCTAAATTGCAAACCGGACCTGCTGCGCGAAAGGATATGTTTACAATTGAAGAACATTTGAAGTTGCTCTCTTCGCACGAAGAGCTAACAAAAATTTATTCGATTCTCACTGAAAGCATTTTGCGTTCACGCGAAATTCAGGAATAACCTAAGACTTAATTTTTCTTTTCGCGAAACGGAATTTACGTCTTAACCTTGCTGCTAAATATTATGCATAAAATAATTGCCTTTTTTAAACTTATTAGGTGGCTAAATTTGTTGGTTGCCGGAGGCTCGCTCTTACTTTTTCAATATTTTATTATTGTGCCGGTGATTGGAATTGCACCAACGCTCAGCCATTTGCAAGTGTGGTTGCTAGCACTCAGTGTTATGCTAATTATGGCTGGCGGCAATGTGATAAATGATTTTCTTGACCTTTCTCAAGATGAAAAGTATAAACCCCAAAACGTGATTTTAGGGAAAGCTATTTCGATAAACTTTGCGCCATATTTAATTGTGTTTTTAAATGTTTTAGGTGTAGGAATTGGGCTATGGCTGGCGTATTCTGTTGGGAATTTAAAGTTAGCAAATGTGTTTTTAATAAGTGTATTGCTGCTTTGGCAGTATTCGGTTACACTTAAAAAATATGCTTTGGTAGGCAATGCAATTGTTGCAGGTTTATGTGCTTTGGTGTTTTTGTTGCCTGTATTATTCGAGGTTCAACTTGTAGAAAAGCATATAGCACCTGAAGCAAAATATTTTATTCTCACGCAAATGAAAGGCTATGCACTTTTTGCATTTGTAATCACTTTGGTACGCGAAATTGTGAAGGATTTAGAAGATGCAGAAGCTGATATTGCTTACAAATATCACACGCTGCCTGTTTGGTTGGGAACGAGAACTTCTAGCATCATTGCAGGTGTTATACAGCTAATTTTGATGATTGGAATTGGGGTAGTGATGTATGTATATTGGCAAACAGGATTAAAGAATAATTTTTGGTATGCCATGTTGTTTTTACAATTTCCGTTGCTCATAAATTTGTTCCCGCTTTTTGTGGCAAGAAATAAAACTGACTATCGCGTGCAAAGTGTGATGCTGAAAGTAATTATGGTTTTTGGTGTAGCAACAATTCCTGTTTTTTATCTGTTTTCTAAGCTGTAATATGAAAATAATTTTAGCTTCAAATTCACCACGCAGAAAAGAGTTGCTTTCGATGGCAAAAATACCATTTGAAGTACGCTCAAAAAACATAGAAGAAGTTCATCCTGAAAATACCGCTGCAAGCGCAATTTCATTATACTTGGCAAAATTAAAAGCTAAAGCATTTGAAGCAGAAATAACAAGTGAAATTGTGATTGGTGCAGATACGATTGTAATTCTGAATGGTGAAATTTTTGAGAAGCCAAAATCGCATGAGGAAGCAGTTGAAATGCTACAAAAGTTAAGCGGAAAAACACATGAAGTAATTACCGGAGTTTTTATATTTTCAAAAGAGAAAGAAGTAGGTTTTTCGGTGAGCACTTTGGTAACATTTAATAAACTTTCTTCACAGGAAATTGAATACTATGTAACTAATTTTAAACCATTTGATAAGGCAGGAAGCTATGCTTGCCAAGAATGGATTGGCGCTGTGGGTATAAAAGAATTTAAAGGAGATTATTTTAATGTGGTAGGTTTACCTGTGAATAAAGTATATCAAGTATTGGTAAGCGAATTTGGATTTAAACTAAGTAACAGATGACAACAATTTTTAGAAATGCAACTTTAGTAAACGAAGGCAAAATTTTTACTGCCGATGTGCTTGTGAAGGGCGAAAGAATAGAGCGCATTGATAGTAGTTTTGAAGTGCAATTTAATGTGCAAGAAGTAAATGCCGAAGGCAAATATTTAATTCCCGGTTTAATTGATGACCAAGTACATTTTCGCGAACCGGGCTTAACGCACAAAGCAGAGATTTATACGGAAGCGCGTGCTGCTGTTGCTGGTGGTGTAACTACTTTTATGGAAATGCCAAATGTGAAACCGGCAACGCTCACACAAGAATTATTAGAAGAAAAATATAGTATAGCAGCCAATAAATCATTAGCGAATTTTTCATTTTATATGGGCGTGAGCAACGACAATTTTGAGGAGGTAATGAAAACGCCTTTGCACAATGTTTGCGGCTTAAAAATTTTCATGGGAAGCAGCACGGGAAACATGCTGGTTGATGATACTGCAATTTTGGAGAAGGTGTTTTCTTCAACCCAACATTTAATTGCTACACACTGCGAGCATGAACCTTCTGTGCGCCAACGCAAAGCGGAATACGAAGCTAAATATGGCGATAAGTTAGACGCTTCTTTTCACCCTATTATTAGGAATGAAGAAGTATGTTTTTTGTCTTCTTCAGCAGCAGTTGCATTGGCAAAAAAGCATAACACGCGATTGCATATTTTGCACATCACCACAGATGAAGAATTGGCTTTGTTTACCAATAAAATTCCTTTGAGTGAAAAACGAATTACGGCAGAAGTTTGTGTACATCATCTACTTTTTTCTGCTGATGATTATGCGCAATTTGGAAATAAAATAAAATGCAATCCTGCCATAAAAGATAAGCACCACAAACCTGAATTGCTTAAAGCGCTTTTAGATGGCACTATTGATGTTTTCGCTACTGACCACGCACCGCATACACTCGAAGAAAAAAACGAGCATTACAATACGGCACCTGCCGGAGTTCCATTAGTTCAGCATTCGCTAAATGTGATGCTGCGTTTGTATGATGAAGGGAAAATTTCTTTGGCACAGATTGTGCAGAAAGGTTGCCATGCTGTTGCGGAATGTTTTAAGGTAAAAGAGCGTGGTTATTTGCGCGAAGGTTATTTCGCAGATTTAGCATTGTTAGATTTGGAGAAAGAATGGAAAGTAACGCGAGAAAACATTTATTACAAGTGCGGTTGGAGTCCTTTTGAAGGTGAAACTTTTAAAGGAAAAGTACTGCAAACATTCGTAAATGGAAATTGTGTTTACGATAATGATGTGTTTAACGAAACTCAAAAAGGACAACGTTTACTGTTTGATAAATAAAAGAAAATGAAAATATTAGTTACCGGAGGCTGCGGATATATTGGCTCGCACACTATTGTAGATTTAGTTGAAAATGGTTTTGATGTGGTGAGCATTGATGCGTGTTTTAATTCTCACGAAAGTGCCATACAAGGAGTTGAAAAAATTGTACAGAAAGAAATAAAGAATTACAGCATTGATTTATGTAATTATGAAGTTGTGAAACAAATTTTTGAAGCTGAAAAATTTGACGGCATTATTCATTTTGCGGCATTCAAAAGTGTACCGGAATCAGTTGAGAATCCATTAAAGTATTATCATAATAATCTTACTTCTCTACTTAATTTGCTTAAACTCACTGAAGAATTTAAGGTGAAGCATTTTGTTTTTTCTTCTTCTTGTTCGGTTTATGGAAATACAAAAGAACTTCCTGTAACAGAAGAAACACCTTTTGAAAAAGCCGAAAGTCCTTACGCGCATACCAAGCAATTAGGAGAAAATATAATTGAAGAAGTGGCGCAGAAAAGTGCTTCTAAGTTTGTGTTGCTGCGCTATTTTAATCCGGTTGGGGCACACGAAAGTGCATTGATTGGAGAATTGCCAACTGTGGTGGTAACGGCTGTTGTACCACGAATTACAGGCTTTGCAGCGGGTAAATTCAAATCGTTTAGCGTGATGGGAACCGATTATCCAACCCGCGATGGCACTTGTGTTCGCGATTATATTCACGTAATGGATATTGCACATGCACACACCAAAGCAATTCAATATTTGGTTGCAGAAAAACAAACTTTGCCTTGCGATATTTTTAATTTAGGAACGGGAAATGGCGTAACGGTTTTAGAAGCTATCAATAGTTTTGAAAAAGTTTCGGGCTTAAAATTGAATTACCAAAATGCACCGCGTAGGGAAGGAGATGTGGTTTCAATTTACGCAAATAATAATAAGGCTAAAAATCTTTTAGGTTGGACTCCTAAGCGCGATTTAGACAATATGATGCTCACAGCTTGGAATTGGGAGCAGAAGCAAGAATAGTTTAGCACTACTTTTCTCTTATTGGAATCCAAATTTCTTCTTCCGATAATGGATCGTTGTTTTTGTATTTACTTCCTAAAACTTCAAAGTGTGGTCTGTTATCTAATTGATAATTTGAATCAGGCAGCCAAGACTGCATTATATATTTGAAAATTGAATTGTCATTACTTGAACCTTTATAGTTGAAAACCGCATAAAGTCCACTTGGCAGTATTAGCTTTTCAAAATCGGTAGAAGTGTTTTCAAAATCTGAAACTTCAATTACAGCCCATTTTTCAAATGCTCGCGTAGGTTCAAATTCTGTAAAAAAATTAGGAGGGTAAATTGTTAGTGAAATTAAATCGCTGTTTAAATTGTTTTTAATTGAATGGCGTTTAGGCATAAATATTTTCCATAATTCACCAATTTTGTAATTGGCAAAACTCATGGTTGACTTGTTTCCAATCAGTTTCTTTTCAAGGATAGTTTCAAATCTCGGATTCATCTGTGTACAATTAAATTGAATTTTTAATTCAGTACATAATCCATTTAAACATTTTTGTTTTTTAATTCAAAACAAAACAGTTCTATTTGCACCGCTGCGGTTTCAAAATGTAAGCGAAAGCTGAAATGAATTAAAAGGGAACTCCGTGAAAGTCGGAGGCAGTTCCCGCTGCTGTAAGCCGAATTTCTTTCATTTTTTTTGAAAGAAATAAGATTTAATCTAATCCACTGTTGCCAATAGCGCGATGGGAAGGAAAATCAAAATCGGTGAGCCAGAAGACCTGCCATAGCAAAACAAACATTCAAACTTTCGGGAAGAAAAGTTAGGTGTGATACCATATTGAACCGGACAATTTGGTGTTTCCTATTTTCCTATCGAAGGTGATTTTTTCATCATTTAAAAACGTGTTTAAAACATGAACAAAATTTACCTTTTTCTTAGTGCTATTTGCACTTTCTCTTTTTCTGTAAACGCACAAGTTGTTTACACTTTTGAAAATTTATCTGTAGCGGCTGACTCTTTTACCTCTTCTAAAAATTTAAACGGTGGCTTTGGCGATTCGCTAGTTTATTTTCATTCTTTTTGGGATACTGCTTACGGTGGTTATTGGGGCAATGGTTTTGTGCCTTCAAGTAAACAAGATATTGTTACTCCTGGCTTTTCAAATCAATATAGTGCTATTACTGGAAGCGGTTATAGCAGCTCAACCTACGCAGTAAACTACGGTTCGGGGAGCATAAAACTAAGTGGAAATGCAGCAGGAAAAAATGTAAAGGGATTTTACATTACTAATACAACTTATGCTTATTTAAGTATGAAAGATGGTGATGGTTTTGCGAAAAAATTTGGAGGGACAAACGGAACCGATTCAGATTATTTTTATGTTACCGTGAAGGGCTATTTAAACGGAACTCAAAAGACTGATACTGTAAATTTCTATTTAGCCGATTATAGATTTGCTGACTCTACTCAAGATTACATTTTAAGCGATTGGGCTTGGGTGAATTTAGCAGCTTTGGGCAATATAGATAGTTTGAGTTTTCAATACACTTCAAGTGATACAGGTTCTTTAGGAATAAATACTCCGGTATATTTTGCAATGGATAATTTTACATTTTATGATGGTATAACAGCGCTTAATGAAGTTGAAAATATCAACGCAAGTGTTTATCCAAATCCAATTGCAGCAGGTCAGCTTTTTAATGTAGAATTAACTGAGTCTAAAGATTTTTCAGTTACTGTTTCTGCAATAAATGGTGCAGTGGTAAAAACAGAAAGTTTTGTAAAGAAAAAGCAAGCGGCCATTTCAACCGATGGCTTGTTGCAGGGAATTTACTTTGCTACAATTCGCTCTAAAAATTCATTGCAAACAGTTAAGCTAAACGTTTACTAAAATGTTTTTGGGTAAAACAGCAACTGTTACGTTTACTATCATTTTGGTAGTGAGTTCGGTGAGTTGTTTTGCCCAAAATTCAAGTGTTTTTGATGATACTTTAGAACTAAAAGAAATTATAGTTACAGATAGCAAAACACCTGCAAATACTTCACAACATCGCTTTGAGCGTTTAGAGAATTATGCAGGCAAACGTTTGCCGGATTTGCTCAATGAAATTTCAAGCATTTATCTAAAAAACTATGGCAATGGACAACTCACTACGGTTGCTGTGCGCGGCACCACCACTTCGCAAACCGAAGTGCTTTGGAACGGCATAAAAATAAATTCGCCCATGCTTGGGCAAAGCGATTTTGCCTTGTTGAATGTTGGTTTTCACAACAGTATCGGTATTCAATTTAATCAATTAAATACAGCAATCGGCAGTAATATCTTACTTAATAATTCATTGCCCGAAGCAGCTACGCATTTTGAAGGCAGCATACGTGCCGGAAGTTTTGGCTTGCTGCAAACGAATATGAATGTGAGCTATGGAAACAAGAAAATTCGCGCTGCTTCAAAAGTTGCATTGTTGAAATCAGATAACAATTTTCCAATTTTAAAAAATGAGGAAAAGAGCAAACAAACCAATGCAGAAGTTTTGCAATGGGCATTTTTTCAACAACTGAATTATTTAATAAATGCAAGAAATGAAGTAGAAATTTTTGCGTGGTATAATCAATCGCAAAGGCAAATTCCGCCTACACTTTTGCAACAGAGCAGCAAAGCTTTTCAAAATGATAATGCCGTGCGAACAATGCTGCGTTGGAAATATACTAAGCAAAAAATGCGACTCAATTTCACAACTGCTTATTTGCGTGATGCTTTGCAATATAACAATTATCAGTTGCTCACAAATGATAAAAGCATCACACACGCATGGCGAAACTCCTTTAATTTTAATTATCGTATTAAGTATTTTATTATTGAAGTGAATGCATTTTCCGATTATGAAAAAGCGCAAAGTGCAGGTTACGAAAGTGAACACCAGCGCGTTTTGTATGGCTTTTCGAGTAAGGTGAGTTATAGTTTGCGGCAAGGTTTCAATTTTGCAGCAGGTTTGCGGCAGGAGTTTATGAATCAAAAACAATCTCCGTTTATGCCTTTTGTTTCTGCTGCTTTTTCAAGAAAAGTAAAGTCGCATTTTGTTGGCTTGGAAGTTACGGGTAAGCGCAGTTTTCGCTTTCCAACTTTTAACGATTTATTTTGGCTAAACAGCGGTTCAAAAAATTTACTGCCTGAAAATAGTTGGAATACCGATGTCACTTTTAGCTATAAATGGAAATCGCAGATTAGTTTTTCGGCTGCAACCTTTTATACTTGGATAAACAATCAAATTCAATGGACACCAGACTATTCAGGTAACTGGCGACCTCAAAACCTCAAGAGTGTTTTTGCAAGAGGCGTTGAAGTTTCAGCAACTTTTTCTTTGCCTCAATCGTTGGTTCCGCATTTTAATATTACCGGAAATGTGAGTTATAGTTTCACACGTTCAACGCAAACGAAATCGGTATTCACCAATGATGATGCTGTTGGAAAACAAGTGATTTATGTGCCTTTGCATCGCGTTTCGAGTGCTTTGGCGATAAGCTATTATGGTTTTAAAGCTGCAATGTATTATCGCTACACAGGCTTGCGCTACATCAGTACCGATAATAGCGATGCGCTTGCACCATATTCTATTTTTGATATTGAATTTTCTAAAGTGCTCACATTCTCTAAATCGGCATTACAGTTTGCTTTTAGAGTGAATAATTTAGGTAATGTTTTTTACCAAGATGTAGCTCAAATGCCAATGCCTCCCCGAAATTTTGAAGGAACTTTAAGTATTAAATTATGAAATATATTTTTTCGATTGTTGTATTATTTTCAATAGCAACGCTTTGGACCTCGTGCGAAAAAATGCCCGATAAAAGTGAACTTCCAAATAGTGTTGCTAAGAAAGTTTGGATTGTAAACGAAGGAAACTTTCAGTTCGGAAATTCATCTTTAGATGTTTATTTTCCTGATTCGCAAACGGTGTTTAAAAACGTTTATGAAACTGCAAACAATAAAAAAATGGGCGATGTGGCTCAAACAGCAGTAGTTCGAGATAAACAACTTTTTACTGTTGTAAATAATTCAGCAAAAATTGTGGTGGTGAATACTGATAACTATAAGGAATTATACACGATTTCACTCACCGGAAGCTCACCGCGCTATTTGCATTTTGTTTCTGCGAACAAAGCTTTTGTTACCGAACTTTATGCTAATAAAATTTGGGTAATCAATCCTGCAATTGGCACTTTACTCGATACTATTTCTGCACAAGGTTGGACAGAGCAAATGGCACAGATAGATAATAATATTTTTATTACTCAACGCGCGCGATTGAATGGAACTTATGTTGCGAATTTGTTGGTAATAGATGCTTCTACAAACAAAATTTTGCAAACAATTTCTTTGCCTTCTGAGCCAAATAGTTTAGCACAAATAGGTAAATATATTTATGTAATGTGTGAACATAGCAGTACTTCTAATGCCAAATTGGTTTGTGTAGATGCAACTACCAAAAGTGTTGTGAAAACATGGGAGTTTATGAACGGCAGCAGCCCGTTTGCTTTGCGAAGCAATGCCGGTAAAAATGAATTGTATTGGTTGAATAATGGCGTGTTTAGAATGATTGCAGATGTAGGTGCGCTTCCTGCTTCTGCATTTATTAGTGGTAATAATCGCAATTTATATGCACTGAATATCAATCCTTTGAGTGATGAAATATATGTTTCTGATGCGGTAGATTATGTGCAGTCTTCTTCTGTTTTTAGATACAAAGCAAATGGCGATTTAATTCAAACTTTTAAAACAGGAATTATTACAAATAGTTTCATTTTTGAATAAAATGACGAAGTATTTTTTCTACTTATTGTTGTTGTTAAGCGCGTGTAATTCGGCAGTTCAGAAAACTGAAATTGCTGATACGCCAACTAAAATTATTCGCCCGAAGTATGCGCAAGGTTTTTGGATAGAAGTATTTAAAGACCATAAAATTATTCATGTAAGAAATGCTTACGACACCACACAAGTTATAGAAAACTACATCATTGCTAATAATAAGAAAAGTGTTCCTGATAATGCCACATTTATTCAAGCGCCAGTTCGAAAAAATGTGAGCCTTTCCACTACTCAAATAGGTTTTCTGCAAGAACTAAATTTAATTGATTCTATAATTGCAGTGAGTGATGCAGAAAGAATTTTTAATAAAAATGTTCATGCAAATATTTCTTCCGGCAAAACACAAACTATTGGAAATTACAACGGCATAAACGAAGAGAAAATTTTGTCGCTTCAGCCTTCGTTGGTTTTTGCATATAGTTTTACAGAAGGCAATAGCAGTTTGCCGAAATTAAAATCTTTAGGATTGAAAATTGTTTTAGTAAACGATTACAATGAAATTCATCCTTTAGCTCGTGCTGAATGGGTGAAGATGATTGCAGCTTTTTATGATAGAGAAGCTTTGGCAGATAGTGTTTTTAGTGAGGTTGAACAGGAATATTTGCAGCTGAGTGAAATGGCAAAAGGTGTTGTGCAAAAGCCTGATGTGTTTTGTAATTTGCCTTGGAAAGAAATTTGGTATATGCCATCGGGCAAAAGTTATTTTGCTAAATTTATTGATAATGCCGGAGGAAATTATTTGTGGAAAAATGATACTTCTTCCAGAACATTAAATTTAGATTTTGAAGCAGTGTTTGCTCGCGCAGCGCAAGCACCAATTTGGCTAAATCCAAATAGCGCTAAAAATTTGAAAGAAATTGGTGCGCAAGACAGTAAATTTCAACTATTTAAAGCGTTTAAAGCAGGAGAGGTGTTTAATAATAATAGAATGGAAAATGCTGGTGGCGGTAATGCTTTCTGGGAAACAGGAGTTGCAAAGCCAAATATTGTATTGAAAGATTTAATTCGCATTTTTCACCCGGAGCTGTTACCAAATTATCAATTGATGTACTATCAAAAGTTAGAAAATGATAGACGTTAAACACACTAAGTTTTTATTACTATTGTTGGTACTTTTGCCAATAGTTTTCCTAATGCAGTTGTTTATTGGTTCGGTGAATATTTCTCCCAAAGTTATTTTTGAAATACTTACCGGAAATTCTGATGAGTCGCTCTATCAAACAATAATTTTAAAGAACCGATTGCCAGGAGCTTTGGCAGCGGTAGTTGCTGGTGCAGCACTTTCGGTGAGCGGATTGCAAATGCAAATAATGTTTCGCAACCCGATTGCCGGACCTTATATTTTAGGGATAAGTGCAGGCGCAAGTTTAGGTGTGGCGCTAGTGTTGATGGGTTTACATTTTCTACCTCAACAGAGTTTTTTAGCGCATTGGCTCAATATGCCATTTAGCATTGCAGTAGCAGCCGCTGTGGGTACGGCTTTAGTTTTTTTACTCATCTTTTTAATTTCATTATCTGTTCGGCAAAGTGTTTCGTTACTCATTATTGGTTTAATGATTGGCAGCGCCATAAGCGCTTTGGTTGAATTACTTCAAGCATTTTCTGGCAAAGAGGAATTGCAGAAATTTGTGTTGTGGGGCTTTGCAAGTTTTAGAAATATCACACTTCACGAAGTGAAAATTTTATATGCAGGCTGCGCCATTGGTTTAGCATTGAGTATTTCGCTCATAAAGCCGATGCAAGCGCTACTTGGCGGTGAAGTATTTGCTGAAACAGTTGGTGTGGAAGTAAATAAAGTTAAACGTAAAATTATTCTTTCTACAGCTATTTTGGTTGGCTCGGTAACTGCCTTTTGTGGGCCTGTTGCCTTTGTAGGTCTAGCAGTGCCCCACATTTGTCGTAGCGTTTTAAAAACCTCAAACACATTTGTGCTCATGATGTCTAGTATTATTGTTGGCGCTATTGTTTGTTGCATTTGCAATATTATTTCTTCAGTGCCCGGCAGCGATATGGTTTTGCCGCTAAACATTGTTACTTCACTGCTTGGTGCGCCTTTTGTTATTTATATTTTATTCAAAAAAACAACTTTTGCATAGTGTTGGAATTAAAGCAGCTTTCTATTGGCTATGGCAACAAAACTTTGCTTGAAAATATACAAGTTAAAATTGAACATGGTTGTTTAATTGGTTTGCTTGGCGCGAATGGCATTGGCAAAAGCACTTTGCTTAAAACTATTGCAGGAATTATTCCTCCGCTTCACGGTTCAGTAAATGTTGCAGGGAAAAACTTACACCAATTTTCAATAGAAAAGAAAGCTGCTGCAATTACGATTGCCGGAACTGAAAGAGATGCCATTTCGTTTATGACCGTTCAAGAATTTATTCAATTAGGAAGGCATCGTTTTGAAACCGGCTTTAGTGTTCAAAGTAATTCAGCCGAAACTCAAAATGTGATTTCGCAACTTGAAATGGAAAAGATTGCCCAAAAACAACTCTCTGAAATTAGTGATGGCGAACGGCAAAAATCAATAATTGCGCGAGCTTTAGTTCAAGCAACGCCAATTTTATTATTAGATGAACCAACCGCTTTTTTAGATTACAAGAACAAAGCATTTGTGTTTTCATATTTGCGCAAAATAGCGGAAACTGAAAACAAAATCATTATCGTTTCCACACACGATATTGAAGTGGCATTTCAAAACTGCCAACAATGGTGGATCGTAAATGAAAATCAAAAACTTAGCATTACCGCAAAATCGGAAGAGGCAAAAGCACTGCTTATAGCGTAGCTTTATCGCTGTTGAGAATTTTTAACAAAAAAAATAGTTATGGTACAGCCTTTGAAAGCGCTTATGCGAGTAAATTAGTGGTGTTTTCTGCATTTGTATCGAATTATTTATTTGTGTTTTTAAATGTTTCTGCTACTTTTGCAGCCCTTATTGTAAAATCTAACCAAAATATGGGCATTTTAACGTTTCAAAAGCCAGATAAAATATCGCTTCAAAAGTCTACAGACTTCGAAGGAACATTTGAATTTAAACCATTAGAGCCAGGCTTCGGTGTTACTATTGGTAACGCTTTACGCAGAGTATTGCTTTCTTCATTAGAAGGTTATGCAATTTCAGGTGTGAAAATTTCAGGCGTAGATCATGAGTTTTCTACTATTAAAGGTGTAATTGAAGATGTAACCGAAATCGTTTTAAACTTAAAGCAAGTTCGTCTTAAAAAAGTATTGGACGAAGAAAGCCAAAACGAAAAAGTATATATTTCTATTAAAGGTTCTGAAACATTCCAAGCAGGTGCAATTGAAAAATTCACTAGTGTTTACCATGTAATGAATCCTGATTTAGTGATTTGCAATTTAGAGCCATCTGTAACTTTAGAATTAGAATTAACTATTACTAAAGGAAGAGGTTATGTTCCTGCTGATGAAAGCACAGCAAGAGAATTACCTATTGGTTACATTGCTACTGATGCTATTTATACACCAATTAGAAATGTAAAATACACTGTTGAACCTTTCCGTGTTGAGCAGCGTGTGGATTTCGAAAAATTGATTTTAGATATCACTACCGATGGAACAATTCATCCGGAAGAAGCTGTAAAAGAAGCATCACGTATTTTAATTCAGCACCTAATGTTGATTACTGACGAGCATATTTCTTTTGATACGCCTACTGCAGTTGAGCATGATGTAGTTGATGAGCAAGTATTGCATTTGCGTAAATTGCTAAAAACTTCTTTGGAAGATTTGGATTTAAGCGTTCGTGCATTCAACTGTTTGAAAGCAGCTAAAATAAACAGCTTGGAAGAGTTGGTTTCTTTCAATACAAACGATTTATTGAAGTTCCGTAACTTCGGTAAGAAGAGTTTGGTAGAAATTGAAGCACTTTTACACGAGAAAGGCTTGAGCTTTGGAATGGATTTAAGCAAATTAAGATTAGACGAAGAATAAAAAAAGAACAAATTTAAAATCATTATATAATGAGGCACGGAGATAAAGTAAACAATTTAGGTAGAAAAGCGGCTCACCGCCATGCTTTAATGATGAACCTTGCAAATTCTTTAATTGAACACAAGCGTATTTTTACTACGCTTGCTAAGGCAAAAGCTTTGCGCGGTTATGTTGAACCACTTATTACTAAAGCTAAAACTGACGATACACACAATCGCAGAACAGTATTCAGTTACTTGCAAAGCAAAGAAGCAATAAAAGAATTATTTGGAACAGTAGCAGGTAAAGTAGGCGAACGCCCGGGTGGATACACAAGAATTATTAAAACCGGTTTCCGCGCTGGTGATGCTGCTGAAATGGCAATGATTGAGTTAGTAGATTTCAACGAAATTTACACTCAAAATAAAAATGCAGGAAAATCTGCTGAGCCTAAAAAACGTACAAGAAGAAGTTCTGCTAAGAAAAAAGCCGAAGGCGAATCAGCAGAATAAAAATATACTCAAAGTAATTAAAAAGCCACTTTCTAAAAGTGGCTTTTTTGTTTTGTCTAAAATGGCAAACTAATACTTTCGGGCTCTACAAAATCGTAAGTGCGTTCATTTTCTAAATAGCTGATTGGTGCATTTGGAAATTGTATAATTTCTTTCTTGGTTAAGCCCCACGGTTTCCAATATTCTGCCAAAACTTGCGCAAACATATTGTCGTCCCACTTAGCAAAAATTGGACGATTATCAGTAACAGTAATCGGCAAAGATTCAATTAACATAGTGCTTTCGTTGTGTTCAACTTTATATTGCGGCTTATATTGCAATAAATATTTTGAGTAAATAAAGCGAGCGCACAATTCTTCGAACTGAACAGGGTGCAATTCTGAGTCTCCAATTTTTTTAAGTAAAGTTTTGTGTTCATTCAGTACAGCGCCATTATCTTGCAAACTGGCAACAATTCCAAAGCCGTTCATGCCTAGTGTAAACATTAAATTGATGGTATCATCGCGATAATTAAAAATATCTTTTGAATATTTCAGTTTCACTATGGCAATACTCCAAGGTTTTAATTTTCCAAAACTAATGGGTGAAATAATGGATTGCAGCATTAAATGAAACAAGCCAAATCGCTCTTTCAAGCGTAGCGAAACGGAAAATTCTCCTTCTGCTTTTTTCTTCTTTTCTAAAAGCAAATCGTGATACAAAACACCATAAACCATTCTGCCCATCCACAAAAAAAGCTGCTGCTCACTTAGTGAATTTACATCGGAATAACCATTGGTAAAAGCATTTTCTATAGCTGCGTCTAACTCATTAAATGCAGTTTTTACAGTTTGCGAACAAGGCAGCTTTAAATCTTTGTACTTAATGGAAGTTACATTATCCATCATTTTAAAAGATTGTTCTTTGTAGCCATATTTTTCCATTACCCACTTAGGAAAAACGGTTAAATTATTGTTGCTGTCTGAAATATCTTCTCCGGTTAAAAAGCAAGTGTTATCATCAAAATTGGCATTTTCAAAAGGTGCAAAAAGTTTCAAGGTTTCCATTTATGCTAAATTCAATTTTTTAATAAAGAAATGAACTTTCAAAGGTATTTCATTGCGCCTAATAGCCAAATTGCTGGTGTATATTTTAGATGAATTACGAAATTTAAGTTCCTACTTTTGAGTGGGCGAAAAAGTTAAGAGATTTGCACCTTAAATTCAAAGTATGATAAGTCCATGCACAACATTGGGTTAAACAAACCTTGAACGTGTAGCAAGAAAACTAATCAATAAAAACTCCAACAAAAACCAAGATTGCAAACATTTTAGATACTTCTTTTGGAAAACTATAAAACCTTACTATATTCGCGCCTCATTTTACGAGTATTATGCAAGCAACTAAAGAAATAAAAGAAAACATTTTCAAAGAATTTGGTGGAAAAGCAACAAACACAGGTTCTACAGAAGGGCAAATCGCTCTTTTTACACATCGCATTAACCACATTAGCGAGCATCTAAAAACAAACAAAAAAGACCACGCAAACACTCGTGCCTTATTGATGTTAGTAGGTAAACGCAGAAGACTGTTAAATTACCTGATGAGAAATGACCTTAACGGTTATCGTTCTCTAATCGAAAAATTAGGCATTCGTAAATAATCGAAATAGAAAATGGTTGGTTTATCCAACCATTTTCATTTTTAGAAACAAATTGGATGAGCAGTGGCAGCAGAAGAGGTTTCTGCCCTGAAGCGAATAGAAAACAATAAAGTAACTAAAAAAACAACCAAAACTCACCTTTGCGGCCGCACCTCTTTTTGGTCGCATTTAAAAACGGAAGCCGCACAATTTCTTACCGCAGCTACCATTTTTTTCAAGTTAGAAATAATTAAAACAATAAAATAGGATGAACATTATTAAAAAAACTGTTGATTTAGGCGATGGTCGCTTAGTAGAAATTGAAACCGGTAAATTAGCCAAACAAGCTGATGGCAGCGTGGTGGTGAAATACGGGAATACCATGATTTTGGCAACCGCTTGTGCAGATAAAGATGCCAAAGAAGGCGTAGATTTTATGCCACTTACGGTTGAATACCGCGAAAGCTTTGCCGCTTTGGGTAAGTTTCCTGGAGGCTTTTTTAAGCGTGAAGGAAGACCTTACGAGCACGAAATTTTGGTGAGCCGTTTGGTTGATAGAGCTTTACGTCCACTTTTCCCAGATGATTTTCACGCAAACGTGGTAGTCATGCTACAGCTTATTTCGGCCGATGCTGATGAATTGCCTGATGCTTTGGCATGTTTGGCTGCATCTTCGGCTTTAGCGGTTTCTACCATTCCTTTTTCTGAGCCGGTGAGCGAAGTTCGCGTGGCAAGAGTAAACGGCAAATTGGTAATTAACCCAAAGAAGAGTGTTGTAGAATCTGCTGAAACTGATATAGACATGATTGTTGCCGCTACCGCAGAAAACATTTTGATGGTAGAAGGCGAAATGAAAGAAGTGAGCGAAGCCGATATGGTGGAAGCTATTGCTTTTGCACATAACGTTATTAAATCACACATCAAAGTAATTCGCGAATTAGAAGCAGAAACAGGAACACAAACAAAACGCACTTACAGCCACGAAAAACACAACGAAGATTTAAAAGCAAAAGTGTGGAATGCTACATTTGATAAATGTGCAGCTATTGCTGGAGAAGGCTTAGCAGATAAGCACGCTAGAGGCGATAAATTTGCTGCCGTAAAAGATGAGTTTGTAGCTCAATACATAGCAGAAGTAGGAGAGGAGAAAGCAAAAGAAGATAGTTGGCTAATCGGTCAATACTATCACAAAGTAGAAAAAGAAGCTGTTCGCAAAGTAATGCTTACTGCCAAAAAACGTCTTGATGGTAGAAAAATGGACGAAGTTCGCCCAATTTGGACAGAAGTAGATTACTTACCTGGTGCACACGGCTCAGCTATTTTTACCAGAGGCGAAACACAATCACTTTCAACCGTTACTTTAGGTACGAAATTAGACCAACAAATGGTTGATGGCGTTGTGATAAACGAAGAAAAGAAGTTTATGCTAAACTATAACTTCCCTGGCTACAGCACCGGAGAAGCAAGAGTACCACGCGGCACAGGACGCAGAGAAATTGGACACGGAAATTTAGCACTTCGCGCTTTGCAAGTAGTAGTGCCAAGCGATTCTCCTTACAGCATTCGCGTAGTGAGTGATATTTTAGAATCAAATGGTTCTTCAAGTATGGCAACAGTTTGTGCCGGAACTTTAGCACTTATGGATGCAGGTGTAAAAATTAAAAAACCTGTAAGCGGTATCGCCATGGGTTTGGTTACAGATAAAGAAGGCAATTATTCAATTCTTTCTGATATTCTTGGAGATGAAGACCACTTGGGTGATATGGATTTTAAAGTTTGCGGCACTCAAGATGGAATTACAGCTTGCCAAATGGACATTAAAATTGATGGACTTAGCCAAGCAATCCTTATGGAAGCATTGGAGCAAGCAAAACGCGGCAGATTACATATTTTGGGCAAATTAACCGAAACTTTAAGTGCGCCACGCGAAGACTACAAACCAAATGCTCCAAGAGTAGTGGTAATGGAAATTGAGAAAGAATTTATCGGTGCAGTTATTGGCACAGGAGGTAAAGTAATTCAAGAAATTCAAGCTGTAACAGGAACCACAATTACTATCGAAGAAGTTGGAAACAAAGGAAAAGTAGAAATTTTCTCTCCAAACAAAGACGGTTTAGATGCTGCCCAAAAATGGATTGCAGGTATTGTAGCCGTTCCGGAAGTAGGAAAAGTATATGAAGCAACCGTGAAAAGCATTATGCCTTATGGCGCTTTTGTTGAATTTTTACCTGGCAAACAAGGCTTGTTGCACATCTCTGAAATAAGCAATAAAAGACTTGAAAACATGGATGGCATATTTAAAGAAAATGAAGTTGTGAAAGTTAAATTGCTTGGAGTTGAGCCTAAAACAGGAAAATTTAAACTAAGCAGAAAAGCATTGCTTCAAGAAACGGCAAATGAAAATTAGCGTTAAAATTTAAGTGGAAGTTGCTTTAGAAAATGTAGCTTTATCAAGGAGTTTCAAGTTTTAAAGCAACACAACTTAAAAATATTACACTTTACAAGTAAATTTATTGAAAAAACACGCATAATTTGTATATTTGCGCTCCCGTTTTCCGAAAGGGCTTCCAAACGGTTTCGTAAATTGTTCTTTATCAATTAGTTAAATCATAAAAAGCATTGTGAGTGCAATAAATTTTTTAAATATTTAGTAACGAACAAAATACAAAATCAATATTATCTCTTAAACAAACAATTAAACGGTAAAAAAAAATGGCAGATTTAAAGCAATTAGCTGAAACATTAGTAAGCTTAACAGTAAAAGACGTTCAAGAACTTGCAAACATTTTAAAAGCAGATTACGGTATCGAACCGGCTGCTGCTGCAGTTGCAGTTGCTGCTCCTGCTGCAGGTGGTGCTGCTGCAGTTGCTGAACAAACAGAATTCGATGTAATTTTGAAAAGCGCAGGCGCTCAAAAATTAAACGTAGTGAAAGTAGTTAAAGACCTTACAGGCCTTGGCTTAAAAGAAGCTAAAGATTTAGTAGATGGCGCTCCTAAAGCAGTTAAAGAAAAAACTGACAAAGCTACAGCTGAAGATTTAAAGAAAAAATTGGAAGAAGTAGGTGCTGAAGTTGAAGTTAAGTAAACTATAACAAACAATTATTAAGGCATGGTTTTTACTTTGTTAAAGCCATGCCTTATCCTGTTTATTAAACAAAATATTTAAGTGTAGTGCTCCCAAAGTTTAATAAACATCAGTGTAAGGCTGAAAAAGTGAGTGTGGCAGCAAAATAATTAAAACAGCATTTTCAATCTTTCAAATATTATATGGCTGAAAAGAGCAACCAAGAAATCCAGAAAAGAATTAGCTTTGGAAAAGTAAGAGTTCTGGATGAGCAACCAAACCTATTAGATATTCAACTTGCCTCGTTTCGCGAATTTGTTCAATTAGAAACTACTGCCGACAACCGCTCTAAAGAGGGACTTTGGACAGTTTTTTCTGAAAACTTTCCAATAACAGATTCCAGAGGTATATTTTTGCTAGAGTTTTTGGACTACTTTGTAGATCCACCACGCTACAGCATTGATGAATGTATTGAACGCGGATTAACTTACTGCGTTCCATTAAAAGCGAAATTAAGACTAAGCTGTAATGATCCTGAACACATAGATTTTAAAACTATTGTTCAAGACGTTTTCTTAGGAAACATACCATACATCACACCAAAAGGTACTTTTATTATTAACGGTGCCGAGCGCGTAGTTGTGAGCCAACTTCACCGCTCTCCTGGTGTATTTTTCGGTCAAAGCCTTCACCCGAATGGAACTAAGATTTATTCTGCAAGGGTTATTCCTTTTAAAGGAGCATGGATGGAATTTGCAACCGATATCAATAACGTAATGTATGCTTACATTGACCGTAAGAAGAAATTTCCGGTTACAATGTTGTTAAGAGCTGTAGGTTACGATACGGATAAAGATATTCTTAAACTCTTCGATTTGGCTGATGAAATCGAATTGAAAACTAAGAAAGATGCAAGCAAAGCAATTGGTAGAAAATTAGCTGCGCGTGTTCTTAAAACTTGGATGGAAGACTTCGTTGATGAAGATACCGGTGAGGTAGTTTCTATCGAACGTAATGAAGTTTTGTTGGAGCGTGATACCATAATTACCGATGACAATATTGAGTTAATTGTAGATAGCGGAGCCAAAACTTTGTTTGTACATAAAGAATCGGTAGAGGCTGATTACTCAATCATTTTCAATACGTTACAGAAGGATACTTCAAACTCTGAAGTAGAAGCTTTGAGTCATATTTATCGCCAGTTGCGTGGTTCAGATCCACCAGACGAAGAAACTGCTCGTGGTATTATTGAGAAGTTATTCTTTAGCGATAAGCGTTACGATTTAGGTGAAGTAGGTAGATACAAAGTGAACAAAAAGTTAGAACACGACACCGCAATGGATGTTCGCGTTTTAACAAAACAAGATATTATCTCGATTGTTAAATATTTGGTGAACTTATCTAACCAAAAAGCGGAAATTGACGATATTGACCATTTGAGCAACAGAAGAGTGCGCACAGTGGGCGAGCAGTTATATTCTCAATTTGGAGTAGGTTTAGCCAGAATGGCAAGAACTATCCGTGAACGTATGAACGTGCGTGATAATGAAGTGTTTACGCCAATTGACTTGATTAATGCAAGAACACTTTCTTCAGTAATCAACTCATTCTTTGGTACTTCACAACTTTCGCAGTTCTTAGACCAAACCAACCCGTTGGCAGAAATTACCAACAAGCGTAGAGTTTCGGCTTTAGGTCCCGGTGGTTTAAGTCGTGAGCGTGCAGGTTTTGAAGTAAGAGACGTACACTACAGCCACTACGGTCGCTTGTGTACTATCGAAACTCCGGAAGGTCCAAACATTGGTTTGATTTCAACTTTGTGTACACATGCAAAGGTGAATGCAATGGGCTTTATTGAAACACCATATCGCAAAGTAACAAATGGCAAAGTAGATATGAACGGTGCAGTTCAATTCCTTTCTGCTGAAGAAGAAGATAACTACACCATTGCTCAAGCAAAAACAGATATTGAAAAGAACGGAACAATAAGCACTGATAAAGTAAAAGCTCGTTTCCAAGGTGATTTTCCTATCACTACACCGGAAGAAGTACAGTTTATTGATGTTGCACCAAACCAAATTGTGGGTGTAAGCGCATCGTTAATTCCTTTCTTGGAGCATAATGACGCTAACCGTGCATTGATGGGTTCAAACATGCAACGTCAAGCGGTGCCATTATTGCGCCCTCAAGCGCCAATTGTTGGTACAGGATTAGAAGCTAAAGTAGCACACGATTCTAATAACTTGGTGAATGCAGAAGGAAACGGTGTGGTAGAATATGTTGATGCAAATCAAATTATTATTCGCTACGACCGCACTCAAGAAGAGCAATTAGTTAGCTTTAAAGACGATAAGAAAACCTATAACCTTTCTAAATTCTTAAAAACTAACCAAAGTACTTGTATCAACTTAAAGCCGTTAGTTCGAAAAGGACAACGTGTGGTAGCAGGGCAAGTATTGTGCGAAGGTTTTGCAACAGAAAAAGGAGAGTTGGCATTAGGTTCAAACCTTAAAGTGGCGTTCATGCCGTGGAAAGGTTACAACTTTGAAGATGCGATTGTAATTTCAGAAAGAGTTGTGCGCGATGATGTATTCACTTCAATTCACGTTGAAGAATTTGAGTTAGAAATTCGCGATACTAAATTAGGAGAAGAAGAACTTACACCGGATATACCAAACGTGGCAGAAGAAGCTACTAAAGACTTAGATGATAATGGAATTATCCGCGTTGGAGCGCACGTGAAAGAAGGCGATATTTTAATTGGTAAAATTACACCTAAAGGCGAAAGCGACCCAACTCCGGAAGAAAAACTATTAAGAGCAATCTTTGGTGATAAAGCAGGTGATGTAAAAGATGCTTCATTGAAAGTACCACCTTCAGTAGAAGGAACTGTTATCAATAAAAAACTTTTTGCTCGCGCTAAAAAGGACAAAACATCTAAAACTCGCGAAAAAACTTTATTAGAGAAATTAGATAAAGATTTTGGTAAGAAAACTGCTGAGATTAAAGATGTTTTAATTGAAAAGTTGATGACCGTTTTAAGCGGGAAAGTGAGCAACGGAGTTTACAATTCTTTCAAAGAAGAAGTTGTTTCTAAAGGAACAAAATTCACTTCTAAAGTTTTGGAATCTCTTGATTACACAAACATTGATGCTTTAAAGTGGACGAAAGAAGACGACACTAACCATTTAGTGAAGTTGATTATTCACAATTACACACTTCGCATAAATGAAGAAACCGGTCGCTATAAGAGAGAGAAATTCAATATTAGCATTGGTGATGAACTACCAAGCGGAGTATTGAAATTAGCCAAAGTTTACCTTGCTAAGAAACGTAAGTTGAAAGTAGGAGATAAAATGGCAGGTCGCCACGGAAACAAAGGTATTGTTGCCCGTATTGTTCGCCAAGAAGACATGCCTTTCTTAGAAGATGGAACTCCGGTTGATATTGTTTTGAACCCACTGGGCGTACCTTCGCGTATGAACCTTGGTCAAATTTATGAAACCGTATTGGGTTGGGCTGGCTTAAAATTAGGTTTAAAATTCGGAACGCCAATTTTTGATGGTGCTTCATTAGAAGAAGTTTCTGAGTACATTAAAAAAGCTGATTTACCTGAATATGGTTCTACTTACCTTTACGATGGTGAGACCGGAGAGCGTTTTGACCAAAGAACAACTGTGGGTGTAATCTACATGATTAAGCTTATACACATGGTTGATGATAAAATGCACGCACGTTCTACAGGTCCTTACTCACTCATCACACAACAACCATTGGGCGGTAAAGCGCAATTTGGCGGCCAGCGTTTTGGTGAAATGGAAGTTTGGGCACTTGAAGCTTATGGTGCATCAAATATTTTGCAAGAATTACTTACTGTGAAGTCTGATGATATTGTTGGTAGAGCAAAAGCTTATGAAGCTATTGTGAAAGGCGACAATATCCCTGAGCCAAACATGCCGGAATCTTTCAATGTATTGGTTCATGAATTGCGTGGTTTAGCATTAGATTTAAAATTCGATTAAAAAATACGTACTTTACAAAAACAAAAAGCAACTCATTCGGGTTGCTTTTTTTTGTTTACGGTTTAGCCAAAAGTGGGCACTCTCTTTTGAAATATTTTCAGAAATAATATTTGGTATTTTCAATAAAATCATACTTTCACCACCCAATAAAACAATGTAACAAATGAAACTTTTTACAAGACTAAAATGGCTTGGAGCAACAGTGGGAGCATTAGCTTTTACCGCAAGTTCTGCTCAACTCTGTAGCGGCAGTGGCAGGTATATTGATGATGTATTTTCCAATGTGGACACGGTGAGCGTTGTATATTCTACAACCAACCAAATGATGACTATTTACCAACCTCAAGGCGATACGGCTTCGCAGCGTCCGGTAATTATTTTTGCGCATGGCGGAAGTTTTGTTCGTGGCGATCGCACAGAAGGCACAGTTACAGCGCTTGCTAAGAACTTTGCAAAGAGAGGTTATGTTACAGCATCTATTGATTATCGTTTGGGAGGAATGTTAGATATGTTGCAAGCTAATTCGGCATTTAATGTGGTAATAAAAGCAATTAGCGATGGCAAAGCTGCAGTTCGCTACTTTAGACAAGATGCTGCAGGAGCAAATACATACCGCATCAATCCTAATTTGATTTATGGCGGTGGTAATTCTGCGGGAGCAGTTCTATTTGTTCACTTAGGCTATATTGATAGTGTAAATGAAGTTACCAATAATGATATTAAAACAGCACTTAATAACAATGGCGGTTTTGAAGGAAATAGCGGAAATCCAGGTTACTCTTCAAAAATAAATGCTATTGTAAACTTAGCAGGTGGAATAAACGACACAAGTTGGATTAGCTCGGGAAATGTTCCTATGGTTAGTTTTCATGGCGATGCTGATGCGGTGGTGCCATACTACTGCGCCAATGCACAAAACGGAATAACTCCGGTTACACTTTGTGGCACAGGTGCCATGCAACCGCGTGTTTTGCACTTAGGAATTGATAACGATGTTTTAATTTTCCCTGGTGATGGACACGTGCCTTGGGAAGGAAATGCTACCAAATTTGGACAAGTAGATGCACTTACAAAAACATTTTTATATAGAAGGTTGTGCAGCGATATGAATATTGGAACCCCAACCAATTGCACCACTGCAAGATTTAGAGATGAAATGTTTGAAATTGACAGCGTAGAGGTAGAATATACCAATGTACGAAGCGATAAAAACAAAATGGATATTTTCTTTCCTAAAAATGATACTTCAAGCCGCAGACCATTATTACTATTAGCACACGGTGGAGGCTTTACAGCAGGAGATAAAGCTTCTGATGCCTCAGTAAATTATTTCAAAAAGGCTTTTGCAAAACGCGGTTATGTAACTGCTTCTATTGATTACAGATTGGCACAACTTACCGATTTGGTAGATTCAACCAAAATGTTGCGCGAAGTAATATGGGCTATTTCTGATGCAAAAGCAGCTATGCGTTATTTTTCAAAAGATGCAGCTACTACTAATACTTACAAAATTGATACAAACTTTATGTTTATCGGTGGAAATTCTGCCGGAGCAATTCTTTCTGTACATTACGCTTATATTGATGATTTAAATGTGTTGCCAAGTTATGTGCGCGATACAATGTTGGCAAATGGTGGATTAGAAGGAAATAGCGGAAATCCGGGCTACACCTCAAAAGTACAAGCTGTTGTATCTTTAGCAGGTGGTATTAACCAAACTTCGTGGATAGCTCCAACCGGAGTTCCGATTTTTATGGCACATGGAGATGCAGACCGCACAGTACCTTATTACCATAATCAAGTGTATCGTTTACCGCCATATAATTCTTTCACATTAGTTACTTTGTATGGTTCTGGAAGCATGGATACTGCTTTAACTGCACGTAATATTCGCCACGAGTTGAAAACATTCCCCGGTGATGACCATTGCCCTTGGGATAGCGATGAAGCTAAGATGGCTGATATTGATACTTTGGCGCGTAATTTCTTATACCCAATGGTGTGTAGCCAATTCCCTGATGCTGGTCCAATAACTGGCATTTCTGAAATAAACGGAAGTTACTCATTAGCGATTTATCCAAATCCAAATAGCGGAACATTCAATATTAGAACAGATAAGTTTGAAAATGGAACAGTAGCTGAAGTGTTTAACCAAATGGGACAATTAGTAAATACTACATCTTTAAAAAATAATATTACTACACTAAATTTAAGCAATTCAGCTTTTGGTGTTTATGTGGTAAGAGTTTCTACAAATGGAATTACCAAAGCAATTTCAAGAGTGATTGTGAAGTAAACGCAGTTTGTAAAACGAGATAAAACCCGCGCAACTTTGTGCGGGTTTTTTATTTTCGCGCTGAATTTTTTACCGGTCTCATAGTTCAACGGATAGAATAGAAGTTTCCTAAACTTTTGATGTGGGTTCGATTCCCGCTGAGACCACAAAACAATAAAGCAAAGCAGTAATTTAAGTATGAAAAAGGTAGGGTTTGTTTTAGGATTGAGTTTGCTGTTTTGGAGTTGCAATAATTCGGTTTCAAAACTTACTTATAGCAACAAAGAAGTGTTTGTGAAAGACGATACATGCAAAACAGAATCTTGCACCAACGCCACTATTCGCTATTTAGAATTTAAAGGAACAGCGGCTGATACACTAAATAAAATAACGCTGGAATTAGTTGGCGCTTCATACTTCAACGATAGTTTTGTGATTTATACACCGGAGAAAACTGCTAAAGAATTTATATCGGTTTATCATTCGGCACAAGAAGAATTTCCGGAATCGGGCATTACTTGGATGCTGGATAAGCAAGTGAGTGTGGATACTGTTTTCAAAAATATGGTAACGATTCGCTACGATGAAGCAAGCTTTACGGGAGGCGCTCACGGCAATTATTTTACTCAATTTAATCACTATCGCTTAAAGCCGTTTAAATTGCTTTGGTTAGCCGATTTTTTGAATGAACCGGCAGATACTTTTCAAGTGATAAAAATTGCCGAAGCTGTGTTTAGAGAATCGGAGCAATTAAGCGCTTACGACAACTTAACTGACGAAGGTTTCTTTTTTGAAGATGGAATTTTTCGCCTGAACGATAATTTTCATTTCACCAAAGAAGGTGTGGTTTTCCATTTTAATATTTATGAAATTCAGCCGTATGCAAAAGGTCCATACGATTTGCTTGTACCTTATAAAAAGTTGGAGCATCTGCTGAATATGAAACTGCTGAAAGGTGCGAATTAATTTGTGCTTATTGCATTCACTCGGGTTAATTTTCTTTAAACATTTTATTAGAGTTTTGTAAATGGTACTTTCAAACTGAAATTCACAAAAACAAAATAGCTGTATTTGTTTTGGTTAAATTTATTACTGCTTGCTGCCGGTGCATTTAGTTTAACACTAAACACACTTTCTGTAATGGGAAAACCATTGGCCGAAACTTGGCGAATTGCCTTGTTTTCGGGCTTGCTCACCGTTTTAGCGTACTTGGCAATGCGCTCTCGCTTAATTTTTAAACACAGCAACGAGTCGGCTGCTAAAATGCCAAAATCGGTTGCGCTTACTTCTATGTTTTTGGTGGGAGCGGCTGTGGTTGGGCTAAGCCTTTTTCTTTTACTGAACCATCGCTTAGGTTGGCAAAATGAAGTGGTAATGGTATTTACAGGAGTGCTTACTTTCTTGTATTTTATTCCTATTACTTTGCGAAAAGATGGCAAACGCTTGCGCGATATTTATTGGCTAAAACACTTTGTGGTTGGAGCAAATTGGAGTTTAGCAACAGTGGCTTTTCCAAGTGGTATTTACGATTTGCCTCATGTGCTGGGGTTATTTTTGCAAGTATTTTTTCTCATTGCGGCACTTAGCTTATCGTTCGATTTGCGCGATGCAGCTTTAGATACAGCGGAGCATCACCGCTCGTTTTATATTTCGGAAGGCGAAACAAAATTAAAAGCGCTCGTACTATTTTTGCTTTCTTGTTGTGCCGTTGTTTTAGTAATTGTAAATCCAAATTTACACACCACAATCATTAGACTTTTACTGTTGGTGCTCTCTGCTTTTATTATTTTAAGAGCCAAACCAAATGATGCTTCAAGCAAGTTTAATGTGGTATTAGAAAGTATTATTTTACTTTATGGGCTTGCCGCTTGGGCGTGAGAAATAGTATTACAAAACCATTCTCATTGGTTCTTCTAAAAATTTGCGAACTGATTGCAAAAATTTAGCACCAACAGCGCCATCAACAGCGCGGTGGTCGCAGCCTAAAGTAACTTTCATTCGCTTTACAGGTTGAACTTGCTCGTTCACAAATGCAACTTCATCGCGCAAAGCACCAACCGAAAGAATGCAAGCGTCTGGTGCGTTGATAATAGCAGTAAATTCTTCGATGCCAAACATTCCAAGATTTGAAATGGTGAAAGTGTTCCCTTGCATATCTTCCGGCAATAGTTTTTTGCTTGAAGCTTTTTGTGCAAGCGCTTTGGTTTCAGTAGAAATATCGCCTATGTTTTTTGCATCAGCAAAGCGCACCACAGGAACTACTAAACCTTCCTCAACCGCTACGGCAACGCCAATGTGAATGTGTTGGTTAAAGCGAATGGTATCGCCTTGCCAATTTACATTTACTGCGGGATTTTCGCGAAGTGCCAATGCAACAGCTTTCACAACTAAATCGTTGAAGCTGATTTTTTGCTCGCTTACAGCATTTATTTCTGTGCGGAATTTCACCGCTTTATCCATTGCAATATCGGCAGTAAGGTAAAAATGTGGAGCTGTGAAAAAACTATCGCTGAGCCTTTTCGCAATGGTTTTGCGCATTTGCGAAACACGAACTTCGGTAAACGATTCTTTGCCAGAGAAAGGTTTTACTGTAGCCGTTGCCACAGGAACAAAAGATTCTAAATCGCGTTTCACAATTCTGCCATCTTCTCCGCTGCCTTTCACAGTGCGAATATCAATACCTTTTTCTTCGGCTATTTTTTTTGCAAGCGGACTTGCTTTTACTCGGTCATCGTTTGTTGCTGTATTAGCTAATGGTGTAGCTACTTGAGTAGTTACTTTTTCAGTTGTAGTTGCAGCAACTGTTTTAGGTTTTTCTTCTACCGGAGTAGCAGGTTTTTCGGTTGAAGCTGCAGTTAATAAGTTATCATATTTCTCTCCTTTTTTTCCAACAACGGCAATAAGGTCGCCAATTTTAAGTGAGTCGCCTTTTTTGGCTTGTAAGTGTAATATTTCGCCTGCAAAATATGATTCGAGCGGTAAGGTGGCTTTATCGGTTTCTACTTCTGCAATGGTGTCGCCAACTTTAATAGTATCGCCAACTTTTACAGAAATTTCTGCTACAAAACCTTCTTCCATTGTGTCTGTCATTCGTCCTAAGCGGATTGCTTCTGCCATGTTTAATACGTTTTTACGGGGTAAATATATTATTTACCTTTTTTAAATTTGATACAATAAATCAACGGTGTGAAATAAGTGAACTAAAAGTGAATAGCAACTTCTTTTAGAAAGTTGAAGTGATGGCAACTTTTACTCCACTAAAGGCGGGTTCAAAACGGCAAACGCCTCCTGTACAAACAATTCCTTCAACTTGTTTTACGTAGTTGATGCTAAAGCGGTGTGCATGGTGTGTAAATGCAAGAAATGCCGAATAGTAGTGATTTCCTTTTCGTGCAGATGGCACGGGATTATCGGGATTGGGTTTAAAATTCCACATATCGCTAACGGCTACACTCCAACGCGGGGCAACATTAAATTCGAGTAAGCCATAAATCCATTGCCCAAAATCTTTAGTTACGTGTTGGTATTGCAATTCCATGCGAACACTCATTTTTCGGTTGAAACGATAGCTTATTTCTGTGAATGGTGTGTAGGCATCAACGGCAATATTTCCTTCGTTTAAATAAAGCAAACGGTTGTAGCGCACGTATTGAAATCCAACTTCAATTTCAAAGTTTTTTATGGGTTTAAAAATGCCACTCACAAAACCTTCGGCAAAGAAATTGCGAACAGGAGAAAGTGTGGTATCTGTGTCCTTTAATTTTGCTTCAACCACAGCTGTGCCTTTCACATTATCTCGAATGTAAGAACCATTAAAGTTGAACGACATTTTTTTGTTGGGTGAATAATTTATATCTGCCCCAAATGCCAATTCTTGCTGGTCTTGCGAAGGTGCAAAATAGCGCGCAGGCAAGCGAAGCGAGTGTTGCTTACTAAGTGGCGGAAGAAAATTCATTAAGCCTTGAAAAATACCTTGTGCATTGTAATCGTTGGGCGAAATGCGCATTGAGAAATATTCTGTACGTTTAAACGAAAGCGAAACGCCTAAACCTTTTTGCGAATAATTTAAAGTGGTATAAATGATATTTCCGGGTTTGTTGTAAAGTATATCGTTGTAGCCACGCACTGCCTCGCGAGTCTTAAAAGCACCTTCGATGTACCAAGAAAAATTACCGGCTGTGAGTGTATTGTAAAAGGTGAGTGCGTAAACATTAAATTTTGGCACAAAGCGCTGTGTAGAGTCTAAGGTTTCAATTCTACTCACAAGCATTTCCATGCTTTCTTTATCCATAGATCGGTTAATAAAACCAACGCCCGGTTGCAGAGTAACTTTGTCTTTAATATTCGCATTTCCTTCGGCATTAAAACCGGTAATAAGTTGTTTGTAAATAGTAAAGCGATTTTTTTGCACTCCCGAAAATGCTTTCACCTTTAAATAGTCTTTAAAATCGTATTGCACTCTTGCTCCAAGCAGCGCATTGTCTATTCCGAGTGGGCGCTCTTCCCAACTGCGGTAAATAATTCCTGATGCTATTTGGTCGTAGAAATAACCTCCGGTGATGGTTACATCTTTTACTTTCTTTTTGATGTAAACTATTCCTAAACCTCCGTTGGTTTGCGGGTTGGTTGGAACCCATAAAATAGTGTTGTATAGAAAATCTACACGCGCACCAATTTCGAGCCCATATTTTTCGTTGTTGTAGTTTAAGTTTAGCCAAGCATCAGTTCCTACTTTGTAATTGTCGTAGTGTGGCAAATTAGCTGCGCCAATGGCGGTATCGCGAATGAAAAAGTTAGTATTTGATTGAAATGAACCGGAAAAAAAGCCCTGTGCATCTGCAAAAAGGCTGAATGAACAAGCTTTAAGCAACAGTAAAATTCTACTCATTGGGTGCAAAAGTAAATGTTTAGCTGAAATACGAACTATTCATGATAGATTGAAAGTGAGATGGAAGGATAGAAGTTAGAACCAAGAGCCAAGAATTAAGAAAACAGTTTTGAGTTTTGAGCCGTGAGCGATGGGCAAATAGAAATTGCTTAACTTTTCACTTCTCTCATTTGCACATTAAAAATTCAATATGCTCTATTATTATTCCCTTCAACAAAATTCATAAAGGCTTTGTTTACCACTCGGTTTCCGCCCGGAGTAGGGTAGTTGCCGGTAAAGTACCAATCGCCTTTATTTTTAGGACATGCTTGGTGTAAATTTTCTATAGTTTGGAAAATTACTTGCACATCGGCAAATATCTGCTGTGGCCGCACAATTTCAGAAATTTTTTGGCTTATTTCTTCGGCAGTATATTGCTTGTATAGTTTCTTTACATGGTTTTCAATCTGGTGAAGCGGCTTGTCTTCATCTTGTTTACACATTTCGTAAACTTCATTTATTAAATGCTCTTTTTTATCTTCTTTGAGCTTGGCAATTAAGGCTCTAAAGGCTATAAAATCATTCATTCGGCTCATGTCTATTCCATAGCAATCGGGATAGCGAATTTGCGGAGCAGAAGAAACGATAATTATTTTTTTCGGACTTAATCTGTCTAAAATAGAAAGAATACTTTTTTGAAGTGTGGTGCCGCGTACAATGGAATCGTCAATTACTACTAAAGTATCGGTGTTTGGGACTACGCTGCCATAAGTAATGTCATAAACATGGCTCACCATTTCATCGCGGCTGGCATCATCGGTAATGAAAGTGCGCATTTTTACATCTTTTACCGCAATTTTTTCTACGCGCGGTCTTAGTTTTAAGAGTCTGTTTAACTCTTCGCTCGGCATGTTTGGATTGGCTGCAATTTTATCGGTTTTATATTGGTTCAAAAAGTCTTCTGCGCCTTTTACTAAGCCATAAAACGCTACTTCTGCCGTGTTTGGAATAAATGAAAATACGGTGTTTTCAAAATCGTAGTTTACTGCTTTTAAAACAGTTTCGCTAAGCGTTCTGCCTAATTCTTTTCTTTCGTTGTAAATTTCAAAATCTGAACCGCGGCTAAAATAAATTCGCTCGAAACTACAACTTTTTCTTTCCTTAGGTTCTAAAATTGGTGTGTGCTTTACTCTGCCATCTTTCTTAATAATAATGGCGCTTCCGGGTTGAATTTCTTTTATGCTATCGTAGTGAACATTAAAAGTAGTTTGTATTGCAGGACGCTCGCTAGCAACTACTGCCACTTCATCATCGCAATAGTAGTAAGCCGGTCTTATTCCATTTGGGTCGCGAAGCACAAATGCATCGCCATGCCCGAGCATTCCTGCCATTACATAGCCGCCATCAAAATCTTTGGCGCTGCGCTGCAAAATTCTTGCAACATCTAAATCTTGTGCAATAAAATTGGTTGTTTCTCTATTGTTGTAACCTTGATTATGGTAATGGTCGAAAAGTGTTTGCACTTCGGTATCTAAAAAATGACCGATTTTTTCCATTACAGTAACCGTGTCGCTGTGTTCGCGTGGGTGCTGACCAAGTTCTATTAAATTGGCGAATAGCTCTTCAACATTGGTTAAATTAAAGTTTCCTGCCAATGCTAAATTTCTGGTTATCCAGTTGTTTTCGCGGAAAAATGGATGGCAATAGCTGTCGCTATTTTTGCCAAAAGTGCCATAGCGCAAATGCCCGAGCAGTAGCTCGCCAACAAACGGTACATTTTCCTTGTTCCATGCTGCTTCTGCCGTAGGATTTTCCAAAGGTTTTCTTCCTTTAGGAAAGGTAGCAAATACGCGGTCGAAAATATCTACAATGGGTTGAGTTTTGGTAGAAAGGCTGCGGTTAAAAAACTGAATTCCCATTGGTGGATCAATTTTAATAACGCCAACGCCTGCGCCATCTTGCCCTCTGTTGTGTTGTTTTTCCATTAGCAAATACAACTTGTTTAAGCCGTAAGCTATGGTTCGGTATTTTTCAACGTAATATTCTAAAGGTTTTAGCAACCGAATAAGTGCTATGCCGCACTCGTGCTTTATTATATCGCTCATATAGCGATTGCAAATTTATGAAATACTTTCCATGAAAATAATGGTTTTGGAAAAATAACAGAAGTATGTTCTTAATTTGTTCAAAACCTGCTTTGGTATAGTTGGATTTTATGAGTAAAAGCATACTTAAATTTTCTTATACACATCTTTAAAAAATTGCAGTTTGCCTTGTTGGTTTATATCGGCTGTGAGGTAAAAGAGCAATACCGGAAATTTCTGCGGTAGCTTTATATCGCGCGGTTTTTCGTTCTTTAAACATTCGTTTAAGTAAGCAGTGTTTACCGAATCGCCCAAGAGAATACTTGCCAATAAAAACGGTTTCTCCAAACGCACGCAGCCGTGGCTCAAATGTCTATCATTTTTAGTAAATAAATCGCGTCTGTTGGTATCGTGTAAATAAATGCTGAAAGGGCTGTTTAAGTCAAATTTCATCACGCCAAGCGAATTGTCGCAGCCTGTTCCTTGTCTAAAAGTATAAGGTAGATTTCGTGGCGAAATGTTTTGCCAGTTTATGCTTGCCGGATCTACTTCATTCCCTTTTTTATCCAATACCGCAAAATCGTTTTTGGCTAAGTACGAAATGTCTTTTTTTACCTTTGGTAGAATTTCTTTTGAAGCAATATTATAAGTAGGAAACCAATACGGATAAGTTACAATTTTAGAAATATAGGCTGTAAAAATTGGTGTTCGGGTTTGTTCTTTGCCAACTATTACACGCATATTTATTTCGGAAGTAGAATCACGCTGCACTATCCGCAAAGTAGCCGCAGGAATATTTACTAAAATAAATTTTTTTTCTGCCACTCTGCCCGTCCAGCGCCAGCAGTTGAGGCTTTGTTTTAGTTGTTGAACTCTAAATGAAAGTGGAGTGTTGAGTTCTTCTAAAGTGCGCTTATCTAATTTACCACTTGGCACAATTCCAATGGAAGTTTGAAACTGAATAAGTGCATTATAGAATGTGGAATCTTGAGTTGTATTTTCTGTAGCGAATTGTAGCGCGAAGAGTTTTTTTGTTACAATAGAATTGTTTTCGGCAGTGCATTTTAAAGTGTCAATTTGAGGATTGTTTTCAATATATATTCGCAAGTAATTGTAGTAGTTTTTCAGTTTTACGTATTCGGGAATTTTGGGTTCAAGTGTATCTAAAACATTGTGCCACTGCTTGGTTGAAATTACTTGCTGCAAAGCATTGGTGATTCGTGCGCTATCAATAAAAGGTTTTATGCCGTTGTATTCCAATTCAGGAATATCTTTTCCATAAGCAACATCAAATAAAAACGAGATAGCTGCATCTGCAAATACTACTTCGGTTTGCACCAAATTTTCTTCGTAGCTGTAGTTTGGATTGTTTAAATGGCTTTCAAAATTTTTTAAATATTTTTCGTGATAATCTTTAGAGTCTAAACCAAGGCTATCAGCATATTGCAACATTCTAAGCAGCAAATTTTTTTCAAGTGTTTTCTTTGCATTGTCTTCTGCAATTAAAGCTTGTTTGTGTTGCAGGTAATAAAGTTTCAGCAACTCGGTTTGGTTCATCGAGTGCGTATCGCTGCCATTTGTAACAGTTTCTTTTCCAAATTTGGAATTTAAGAGATGAAGCGCTTTTTCTGCGTAGCTTTCTTTATTCCAGAATTTTAGTGCAAGTAAAATACTGAATACAAAAACTGTTAGCAGAAGAATAATTTTCAAATATTTAGGCACGAGTACGCTTTATTTGCAACAAATAAATTAAAATTAAAACGAGATTATTTTTGTTTTAGAAGATTTTAATGGATAAGCAGATTTTGTGGTAGAAATTTTAAAGTTAATCTAAAAGAAATGAAGTTAGATATTCTTGCAGTTGGTGTTCATCCTGATGATGTGGAATTGGGCTGTGGCGGTACTTTAATCAATCAAATTTTAAAAGGAAATAAGGTTGGCATTTTAGATTTAACGCAAGGCGAATTGGGCACGCGCGGCACTGCCGAAACACGCGAAGCAGAAGCCGCAGCTGCAGCAAAAATTCTGGGTATTTCGGTTCGAGAAAATTTAGGATTTAAAGATGGATTTTTTCAGCACGATAATGCCCATGTTTTGGAAGTGATAAAGGTGATAAGAAAGTATCAACCTGAAATAGTTTTTATGAATGCGCCTTTCGACCGCCATCCGGATCACGGCAGAGCTTGTGCTTTGGTTCGTGATGCTGTTTTTCTTTCAGGCTTGTCTAAAATTGAAACCGGTTTAGACGGCAAAGCGCAGCAAAGTTTTCGCCCCAAAGTTGCTTACAGTTACATTCAGGCTTTAAATGTGGAACCTGATTTTGTAGTGGATATTTCAAATTCATTTGCGCAAAAAATGGAAGCTGTGGCAGCATACAAAACTCAATTTTACAATCCGGAGCAAGATGGAACGCAAACTTTTATTTCTTCTCCGGAGTTTTTAGAATTTGTGAAAGCAAGAGCAATTCATTTTGGTACTCCAAGCGGCACAACTTATGCCGAAGGTTTTAAGGCTTACCGTTTGCCATTGGTGAAAGATATTTTTAATATCGAATAATCCCAGATTGCGCAGTAGATTCTTTGCTACGATAAAATACTACTTTATATCTGCTTCAACTGTTCAAAAAACATAATTCATTATGCCTTTATCGCAGTTTTGCAGTATTTCATCTCGCTTAAATTTCTACGACAAAATCTGGGATAATTAGCATTTGCAACAACTAAGTCCGGAAAGTGCGAAAATGTGTTAAAGTGCAACAACGCTACAAAACACCTTGTTTGGTATTGGCTTTTATTTAGAGTAGAAAAGAGCGTATTTTTTGGAAAATATGTTGTGTTAGTATATCTTTGCGCCTCTCTTTGAGCGAAGTGTATAATTTTTTAATCATTTTTACGGTTTAAAAGCTAAGCGCAGCAAGGATTTTGCTGTAATTATATACTTTGTTTTAAATGAGACGATTGAACTAAATTTAATCTCCAATACATGGCTAAAAAAGAAAATCGGCTAAATTCTAACTTTTCAAAAATCACTATTATGTTGGCAAGTCCAGATTCGGTATTGGACAGAAGCCACGGTGAAATTAAAAAACCCGAAACGATAAACTACAGAACTTACAAACCCGAAATGGAAGGTTTGTTTTGCGAAAGAGTATTCGGACCTACCAAAGATTACGAATGCTACTGCGGTAAATACAAGCGCATTAGATACAAAGGTATAGTTTGCGACCGTTGTGGAGTAGAAGTTACCGAAAAGAAAGTGCGCAGAGAGCGCATGGGGCATATTAACCTTACTGTGCCTATTGTGCATATTTGGTATTTTAAGAGCTTGCCTAATAAAATTGGTTATTTGTTAGGAATGGGTTCTAAGAAATTAGAAAGCGTTATTTATTACGAGCGTTATGTTGTAATTCAACCGGGAAATACATCAAACGGTGTGATGCTTCAAACTGAAAAAGGAGAGGAGGAGCGCCAATTAGCTTACTTAGATTTACTTACTGAAGAAGAATATCTTTCTGTTTTCGACAATGAAAGCATGAAAAACAACTACCAACTTGAAGATACAGATCCAAACAAGTTTGTAGCAAAAATGGGTGCTGAAGCAGTAAAAGAATTATTAAGTCGCATCAATTTAGATGAGTTAAGTTACCAATTGCGCCATGCTGCTGCGAATGAAACTTCGCGCCAGCGTAAGAGCGAAGCTTTAAAGCGCTTGAGCGTGGTAGAAGCTTTTAGAGAAGCAAATGAACATATTGAAAACCGCCCTGAATGGATGGTAGTTCAGCATTTGCCGGTTATTCCACCGGAATTGCGCCCGTTAGTGCCATTAGATGGCGGACGTTTCGCATCTTCAGACTTAAACGATTTATATAGAAGAGTAATTATTCGTAACAACCGTTTAAAGCGATTGCACGAAATTAAAGCTCCTGAAGTGATTTTGCGTAACGAAAAACGCATGTTGCAAGAAGCGGTAGATTCACTTTTCGATAACTCTCGTAAATCAAATGCCGTAAAAGCAGAAGGTGGTCGCCAATTGAAATCGTTAAGCGATGTGCTTAAAGGAAAACAAGGACGTTTCCGTCAAAACCTTTTAGGTAAACGTGTTGATTACTCTGGTCGTTCGGTAATTGTAGTTGGTCCTGAATTAAAATTGCACGAGTGCGGTTTGCCAAAAGATATGGCTGCCGAATTATTCAAACCATTTATTATTAGAAAACTTACTGAGCGCGGTATTGTGAAAACAGTAAAAAGCGCTAAGAAATTAGTAGATAAAAAAGAGCCAATTATTTGGGATATTCTTGAAAACGTATTGAAAGGGCACCCAATTTTATTAAACCGTGCCCCAACGCTTCACAGACTTTCAATTCAAGCTTTCTTGCCTAAATTGATTGAAGGAAAAGCGATTCAACTGCACCCATTGGTATGTAGTGCATTCAACGCAGACTTTGACGGTGACCAAATGGCGGTTCACGTTCCACTTGGAAACGCTGCGGTTTTAGAAGCTCAAATGCTAATGTTGGCTTCTCACAATATTTTGAACCCACAAAACGGTACACCAATCACACTTCCTTCACAAGACATGGTGTTGGGTTTGTACTACATGACCAAGTCTAAACTAAGCACCGAAACTGAAAAAGTGAAAGGTGAAGGTTTAACTTTCTACGGAGCAGAAGAAGCTGTTATTGCTTTCAACGAAAAGAAAGTAGAACTAAATGCAGTTGTGAAATGCCGTGTGAGAGTAGTTGAAAATAACGAAGCTAAATATAAAGTTTTAGAAACTACTTTAGGTAGAATTATTTTGAACCAAGTAGTACCTGAAAAAATTGGCTACGTAAACAAATTACTTGGTAAAAAAGAGTTGAAGAATGTAATCGGAAATATCTTAGCGAAAACGGATATTCCTACTACTGCGAAATTCTTAGATGATATTAAACGCTTAGGTTTCTTCTTCTCATTTAAAGGAGGATTGAGCTTTAATATTAGTGACGTGTTAGTGCCAAACGAAAAAGAAAAATTAGTAGCACAAGCTCAAGAAAAGGTAGATGAAATTACTGATAGCTACCAAATGGGTTTAATTACCGACAAAGAACGTTTTAACCAAGTAGTTGATATTTGGACACATGCCGATAACCAACTTACTATCAAACTCATGAATCAAATTACTAAAGACCGTCAAGGTTTCAATAGTATTTTCATGATGCTGGATTCAGGTGCGAGAGGTTCTAAGCAGCAGATTAAGCAGCTTTCGGGAATGAGAGGTTTGATGGCTAAACCGCGTAAAGCCGGCACAACAGGAGCGGAGGTTATCGAGAACCCGATTCTTGCAAACTTTAAAGAAGGCTTGAGCGTATTGGAGTACTTTATCTCTACACACGGTGCGCGTAAAGGTCTTTCGGATACAGCTTTAAAAACTGCCGATGCAGGTTACTTAACCAGAAGATTGGTAGATGTGGCGCAAGATGTGGTAATCACAGAAGAAGATTGCGGTACATTAAGAGGTATTGCTGTAAGTGCAATTAAAAATGGAGACGAAATTGTTGAATCTCTTTCTGATAGAATATTAGGACGTTCATCTTTGGTTGATATTTTCCACCCTGAAACTGACGAATTGTTAGTAGCAGCAGGTACACATATTAACGAAGTTGAAGCTAAATTGGTTGAAAGTTCAGGACTTGAAACTGTAGAAGTTCGCTCGGTGCTTACTTGCGAAGCTCGCAAAGGCGCTTGTGTAAAATGCTACGGAAGAAACTTAGCTACCAACCGTGTGGCAGAAGAAGGCGATTCAGTTGGAATTATTGCTGCACAATCAATCGGGGAACCTGGAACACAGCTTACACTACGTACCTTCCACGTGGGTGGTATCGCCAGCTTAGGTACTTCAGAATCTAAATTGAGAGCAAACTTTGATGGTGTGCTTCAATTGGACGGAGTTCGTGTAATAGCTGCTACCGATGAAAATGGTGAAAAACAAACTATTGTAATTGGTAGAACGGGCGAATTAAGAATTGTGAAGCCGGAAAGCGACAAAATATTGCAAGTAGCACACGTTCCTTATGGCTCTATAATTAGCTTTAAAGATGGACAAAAAGTAGGCAAAGGCGATGAAATTTGCAGATGGGATCCGTATAACAACGTTATTGTTTCTGAAGTAAATGGTAAAATTCGTTTTGAAAACATTATTGCCAACGTAACTTACCGTGATGAAATGGACGAACAAACAGGCCACCACGAGAAAGTAATTACAGAAACAAAAGACAAAACCAAAGCACCAACTATTGTAGTTGAAAGCGGAAAAGATTGGAAAAATTATAGCTTACCTGTGGGAGCGCACCTTTCAATTGAAAATGGTGAAACAGTGAAACCAGGTCAAATACTTGCTAAAATTCCACGTGTAACAGGTAAAGTAAAAGATATTACCGGAGGTCTTCCACGTGTTACCGAGTTGTTTGAAGCAAGAAATCCAAGTAACCCGGCTTCAGTAGCTGAAATTGATGGCGTGGTTAGATTTGGTGGTATCAAACGCGGTAACAGAGAAGTAATTATCGAAAGCAAAGACGGTGAAATAGTAAAATATTTAGTGCCACTTTCTAAACAAATATTAGTTCAAGAGCAAGATTTTGTACGCGCAGGAACTCCGGTTTCTGACGGTGCAATTACGCCTACTGATATTTTGAATATTAAAGGACCATTTGCAGTTCAAGAATATTTGGTAAATGAAATTCAAGATGTTTATCGCCTTCAAGGTATAAAAATCAACGATAAGCATATAGAAGTAATCGTTCGCCAAATGATGAACAAAATGATTATTGAAGATGCCGGAGATACCAAATTCTTGGAAGGCGAACAAGTTGAGAAATTCAATTTGTTAGATGCTAACGACCAATTATTTGATAAGAAAGTTGTAACAGAAGCGGGTGATTCTGAAACACTAAACCAAGGACAAATTGTAACCTTACGTAAAGTGCGCGAAGAAAACTCTTTATTGAAACGTAACGATAAAAAGTTAGTTGAATTTAGAGATGCCATTCCCGCAACAGCTACTCCTAAATTGCAAGGTATCACTCGTGCTTCATTAAGTACTGCTTCATGGATTTCTGCGGCTTCGTTCCAAGAAACAACCAAAGTATTAAGTACTTCTTCTATTGCAGCTCGCCAAGATTATTTAGAAGGATTAAAAGAAAACGTTATTGTGGGACACAGAATTCCTGCAGGAACGGGTTTAAGAAAATTCTCTAAAATATTTGTTGCTTCTAAAGAAGATATGGAACGCGTAGAAAAACAAACGCAAGATGTGCAAGAAAGCGGTGTTGAGTTGATTGGATAACACTTAACTTACTTAAAAAAAATATAAAGGCTATCAGCAATGGTAGCCTTTTTTATTTGTCTTATACCAAATTGATTTATAAATTAGTCCAATAATATATTGTATAATGCCGATGTGATAGTCGTTTAGGACAATGTAATTGGACTATTACGAATATCCAATCGGTATTAAACCTACAATAGTTTTTGGCTAAGTTCCTTAAAGTATTTGTACGATTGTTTTATTCGAGAGCCGTACCAGCTAAACATTTCACCATCAACTAACACGATTTTAGCATTAGGAAAAATAGTTTGAAATTCCTGAAAATGCTTTTCTGTAAATTGGTAAGGTTCGGAAGAAAGAAATACAAAATCAGGTAGGTATTTTTGTAGTTCATTTTGGGTAAATTCAGGATAGCGCTCAAAATTTTCAAATAAATTTTTGATGCCGAATTCTCTTAGCATTGCATTGATAAATGTGTTTGATGCAGCTACCATGTATGGCTTTTTCCAAATAAAATAGGCTGCTGTTTTATCTTTAAACAGATTATAATTTTGGGTTTTAAATTTCTGTTTTTCGCTTAAAATTTCATTTGATAAGATTTTTGCTTCTTGTTTTCGGTTACAGATATTTCCAATATCGGTTATGGTTTTGAGTGTATCATCTATGTTGTAAATATCGCTCATCCAAACAGGGAATTTCTGCTGTAATCGAGTTATTCCTTCTTGATAGTTTTCTTCTTTGTTGCCAATAATTAAATCGGGTTGGAGTTTTTCAATTGCCTCAAAATCAAAATTTTTCGTACCTCCAATTATTGCTTTTGTGCTGCGCCATTTTTTAGGATGAACACAAAATCGAGTGATGCCAACCACTTCATTTTCTAAACCTAAATCGCAAAGTAATTCGGTTTGCGATGGCACTAAAGAAACTATCCTTTTTGGAAAATTTTGGAGTTTAATTTTGCTCTGCAAATGGTCTGTGAAATGTAACATTGAGCAGTTGATTTATTCAGAAAACTCTACTGCCAGCGCAGTTTTTTTCTCTGTAATAATCCGGTACACCAATTCGCGAAGCAGTTCGCCTTCGGTGGTGTTTGCTGTGCCGCCAACGCCTTTGCTTCGCAAGTCGTATTCGTTCAGTAATTTTAGAATTGTTACTACTTGCTCAAATGGATAATTGCGCACCGCTTCTTTGTAGTCTTTCACAAAGTATGGATTTACCTTTAGCAATGATGCCAAAGTTCTGTCATCGGCATTGGGTTGAGCGTGTGCCAAATAAATTTTAGCAAAGAAAGAATATAAACTTGCGACTGTAACCACAAATGGATTGTTCTTAGATTTAGCTAAGAAGTAGGCGATTTTAAATGCTCGTTCAGCATCTTTTTTAGCTAAGGCATTGCTGAGTTCAAACACACTAAATTCTTTAGAAATGCCAACCTCTGTTTCAATATCTTTTACAGTAATTGTGCCTCCTGCTGTTTTATTTAGCACCACTTTGCTTAGTTCATTTATTACTTTGCTTAGGCTGGTTCCGGTGCTTTCTACCAAAAGTTCTACTGCCGGTTCTTCTATATTTAACTTTCTATCGGTTGTGAATTTTCTAATAAAAGGTGCAACTTGATTTTCGTAAAGTGCTTTGCTTTCAAAAAAGCCATTACCTTTTGCAAGTTCTTTCCAAACTGATTTGCGTTTATCGGGCGAAGTATTTTTAAAGGCAAATACCAAAACGGTTGAGGTAATCGGGCGTTTAAAGTAGTTGAGCAAAGCGGTTTGGTCATCTTCCTTTTTTAGCTCCAAGCCTTGTGCTTCTTTTACAATTACCAGTTGTCGCTCTGCCATCATTGGTGGACGGCTCGCTGCTTCAATAATGGTTCTCACATTCACATCTTTGCCATAAACAATAGTTTGATTAAATGCCTTTTCCATATCGTTGAGCGCATATTGCTCAACTAAATCGGTAAGGCTATCAACAAAGTATGGTTCTTCTCCACAAAAGCAGTAAAGCGGTAAAAAACTTTTTGCTTTTATGTTGGCTGCAATTCCCTCAAATGATGTGTCTGATTGTGTTTTTGCCAAAACTATTTTGTTTAAATTTCTTGAAAAGTTCCGTTTGTTATCACAATAGAATCGGTGCTGCTGTAGTAAGCCACTCCTGAAAAAGTTCCTTCGGCAAAAAACGATGAGTTATTACCTGAATTTATTTTTGAAATGCTAAGTGTGCCATGCGATTTAGTGAATGAATTTGAAATAGAATAGAGTTTAGTTGTGCTTCGTATTTTATCTAAAAATGTGAGCCCTGGAGTGCCGTCAGAAAGTACTAAATTGAAAGTGCCAACGCTATCTGCTCCCGGAATAGTAATGGTTAAAACTCCTTTTCCGTTATTGGCTGTAACGCTTAGCAGTTGCGAAGTTCTATTTATCAATGATTGGCTTTCGCTGCTTTGCCAAGCTGTACCACTAATATTCATGGTTACAAAATCATCGGTATCTTCTTCTTTTTTACAAGATTGAAAGGTTGCAATTGCAAGCAAACACAAAATGAAAAATCTTTTTGCCATAGTTGAGAATTTGTAGCAATGATAGTGAAAAATTACGGTTAGGTTTATCGCTTTTCTTTCCCCCAAACATAGGCATTGCGCTGTGCAGTTGGGCAAATTATCATGTTGGTAATATTTACGTGTGGAGGCGTGGAGCAAACATACAAAACAGCGTCTGCCACATCTTTTGCAGATAGTGGTTTGTAGCCTTCGTAAACACGTTTTGCTTTGAGCGCATCACCGTGAAAACGCACTAAAGAAAATTCTGTTTCGGCAGCGCCAGGGTCAATAGAACAGCAGCGAAGGTTGGTTCCTACTAAATCAATATTCATAGCTTCTGTAAGCGCTTTTACGGCAAATTTTGTGGCATTGTAAACATTGCCTTCGGGATAAACCGAATGTCCGGCTGTGCTGCCAATATTGATGATGTGACCGCTGTTTCGCTCAATCATCATCGGTAAAATTGTTCGCGTTACGTAAAGCAAACCTTTCACGTTGGTATCAATCATTTGTTCCCAATCACTAAAAATACCTTCGTAAATTTTATCTTTTCCGGCAGCTAATCCGGCATTGTTTACAAGTATATCGGGCACAATATCTCTTTCTTGCAAATCGTTTGCCATCACTATAACTTGGCTGCGTTCAGTAATGTCGAAACAGTAGGTTAATATTTCAATTCCAAATTTTTCTTTCAGCACTTCTTTGCTTACTTCCAATCTGCCGGCACGCCTTCCGGTTAAAATCAAGTTTGCTCCGTTTTCTGCAAATATTTCTGCTATTGCTTTGCCAAATCCTGAGGTGGCTCCGGTAATAAGCACCCACTTTTCGTTAAATTGCTTCATGTTTTCAACATTTAATTTGCAAAACTTCATTTCTTTTTTTGAATTTCAAGTTAAGGTTTGTTCATTTGCAAAAATTTATTTCACAAAACAATTTTCAGCCTTTGAGTTTACCTACAAGACCTCGGTTTAGAGGACCAATTAAAAAAGAAGCGGAACACAGAATTAATGACAAAATAATCGCTCCTGAAGTGCGTGTGGTGGGCGATAACATTGAACCCAAAGTTTACAGCACCAGAGAAGCTGTGGCTATGGCTTTGGATATGGGTTTAGATTTGGTGGAGATTTCGCCAAATGCGGTGCCTCCTGTTTGTAAAATTACCGATTACAATAAGTTTCTTTACGAAAAGAAGAAGAAAGAAAAAGAGATTAAGTCTAAAGCTGTAAAAGTACAGATAAAGGAAATTCGCTTTACGGCAAATACTGATGAACACGATGTTGAGTTTAAATCAAAACACGCTGAAACGTTCCTTAAAGAAGGAAACAAAGTGAAAGCAGTGTTGATGTTTAGAGGTAGAGCAATTGTGTTTAAAGAAAGAGGAGAGTTGCTATTGCTTCAATTTGCAAAACGCCTTGAAGATGTTGCTACGGTTGAACAAATGCCTGCTTTGGAAGGAAAGCGCATGATGATGACTTTAACTCCTAAAAAGAAAAAATAGTATTTTTAAAGTTGAAATAGAATCCCATTTGGTATCTGCCTAATGGGATTTTTTTATACTCAAATTTTTATTTTCCCAAACGAGCGTTTGATAAGTTTGGTAATTTTTTATCTTTGATTTTCAATAAGGAAAAATATGCCTAAGCAAAAGGTTGATGAGCAATATATTATTATCCAATCGCTGATTCTATTCCGCCAGCGGAGTTTCCACAGCACCAGCATGAGCGATATTGCAAAAGCGTGTGGCATTTTAAAGGGAAGTCTTTACCATTATTTTAAAAGCAAAGAAGAGTTGATGGAAAAGGTAATTCGCTATGTGCATCAATACTTTAAAGTAGAGGTTTTTGCAAAAGCATACGAAGAAAATATTCCGGCCAACCAACGATTTAAGAATATGATGAAGGCTTCGGAGAAGATTTTTTTTGATGCTTCAACCGGAAAAATGTATGGCAATATGGGTGTAGAAAGTGCTTTAGTAATCCCGGAATTCAACCCAATAATTCGAGAGTTTTTTCAAGATTTTTTTAATGCTATTAAACATATTTATGCTGATAAATATGCTGAAGAAATTGCTAATGAATTAGCAGAAAGAAGTGTGGCAGAAGTGGAAGGAAGTATAATGATGTCGCGTGTTTTTAACGATAAAAGTTATATTAAAAACACACACAAACGCTTGCTTTCACGCATCGAAAAATCTACTGAAAAGCAAGAGAAATTAAGCGACTCAATTGTATAGATTTTTACAACCCAAGCAGAAATCCAATGGTATCTTTTCCATCAGCATAATCGCTTAAAGTTGGTTGCTGTGCTTTACCAAATGGAATCATTCCACTTTGTAAACCAACCACGCATTGAATTTGATTTTGCTGTACATTCAACTTTTTTTCAACCTCTGAAAAATCTGTGTAACGTTCAAAATATAACGTAGCAATTGGAGAATGTAAATCGGTGTTTTCTTGCAACATCACAAAGTCGTTTGCTTGGTGAGGCGTTTTATTCATCAAGAGAATGGTGCGATTGTAATCGTAATTATTCATGAAGTTTGAATTTTGATGCAGCCAACTGTAAGCTGAAAAATTTTCAAACAGTTTAGCGGTATCAAAACTATCAGGAATAAAAAGCTTAGCTATATTTCTGCAACCCAAGCCGAAGTATTGGAAAATATCATTTGCCAGCATTTGCAAATCTTGTGCTGTTTCATTGCCATTTAGCACTGCAACCGAAACCCTATTGCTGCGAAGTATGTTTGGATATTTGCTGAAATAATGTTCAAAATATCTGTTGGAAGAAGCGCTTCCGGTGGCAATAACAGCATCAAAATTTTGCAGTTTTTCTACAAAAGAAAATTGTTGTGCATAGGCTTTATCTTCATTTAATATTTGCTGAATTACAAAGCGTGTGAGCAGCGTATCTTTTGAACTTAATTTAAACTGTGCAGAAACGCCCAAAATATAACAACACAAAAAATCGTGAAAGCCAACCAATGGCACATTTCCCGCAGCAATAATGCCTACAGTTTTATTGAGCTTAAAATTATCTTCAATAAAATAAGGTTTAAGCCATGCGCTTAACTTTTCTGCTTGTAAAAACTCAGTACAAATTGCCGATATGCTGCTTTGCGAAAATTCAGGAGTAAACCATGTATTTTGTTTTGCTGCTTCGCTAATTATAGCTTGTGTTTCGGGCATTGCTGATAGCTTTTGCCCAATTTTATCCAATAATTCTATTCTATTTTTTATACTCATTTCCGCTGCAATGTTATGGAATGTTTTTCAATACATTTTGGTGTATTGGTAACATTTACAATAGTATTGAACAATGGTATTGCATTGTAGATACTATAAATTTTGAGTAAAAATAATTAGCTCCGCATCATTAAATTTATATCCTTAATAAGCTGTGGTCCTTTAAAAATAAAACCTGAATAAAGCTGTACCAATGCAGCACCGGCATCAAATTTTTCTTTAGCATCACTCGCTGTCATTATACCGCCAACACCAACTACCGGAATGTTGTAATCCTCAGCTTTTAGCGAAGCAATTAGTTGCTTAATAATTTCTGTTGAATGTTGTGTAAGTGGCTTTCCGCTTAAACCTCCGGCTCCAATTTTTTCAACTTCCGAAGTTGGAATTGATAAGCCTGTTCTGGCAATAGTAGTGTTGGTTGCAATAATTCCGTTTAGCAATGTAGCTTTCGCCACTTCTGCCACATCTTGAATTTGTTCTTGGGTTAAATCTGGTGCTATTTTTAATAAAAGTGGTTTTGGTTTTGGTTTCCCTGTATTTATATTTTGAAGCGAAGAAAGAATTTTAGAGAGTGAATCTTTGTCTTGCAAAGCGCGCAATCCGGGCGTATTTGGTGAACTCACATTTACTACAAAATAGTCGGCAGAATCAAACAAAGTATTGAAGCAAATTTCGTAATCGCGAAAAGCATCTTCATTTGCCGTAACTTTATTTTTACCAATGTTTGCGCCAACAATCACATTTGTTCTTCTACGGCTGAGCCTTGCTGCTGCTAAATCTGCGCCAACATTATTAAATCCCATTCGGTTAATAATTGCCTCATCATTTATTAGTCTAAACAAACGCGGTTTATCATTTCCAGGTTGTGGTTTTGGTGTAATTGTTCCAATTTCCACAAAGCCAAAACCGAGCCCTGCCATGCCATCAATTACTTCCGCATTTTTATCTAAACCGGCAGCTAACCCAACAGGGTTAGAAAACTGCAAGCCAAATACTTCGCGTTTTAGTGATTCATCGAGTAGCGGTTTAGGAAATGCAAGCTGCAATAGCTTAGGTTTATCTTGGAAAATTTGCAGCATTTGAATGGTAAAATGGTGTGCCGTTTCAGCATCCATTTTAAAGAGAAATTGCTTTAGAATATCGTACATGTTTATCGGTATGTATAGGTTTTTTCTTTGCACCAAATTTTAGTTTCGTAGGGTTGTAGAGAGTATGTAACTACCTCGTTGTATAAATTGAACTCGCGTACAATTTGGTCGCTCACTTCTACTTCTTTTCCGTAGTAAACGCCTTTTAATCTTCCGTTGATGTCTTTGTAAACTAAAATATCGTTATCTATTTCCCACTTAGTTGGCACATAGCGCTCTACCCAAGTAGTTTTGCCGTTGTAATAGGAATAAAAGTTTCTGCCATTATCGGCATACACTATCATGTTTTCTTTTACTTGAACGGTTGCCGGAGCATAACTTAGCAAAACTTTTTCCTCGTTGTTTTCCCATACACTAAACTCATTTAATCTTGAAATAAAAACGAATTTACGCTCGCATGGAAACACTTTTACCACATTATTTATATTGGTTTCAAATGTTTGTCCGAAATAAAAAAACTTCCAATTGCCTTGGTAATCCAAGTAGCTCACAATATCTCTATCCACATAAAAATCGTCAGGAATATAATTTTCGAGCACTTGCATTTTACCTCTGTAAAACACTTTGAAATTTCCTGAAATATCTGTGTAAGCAAAAATGTTATCACCAATTTTCGCTTTGCCTTCATCAAAATTTATATCATCAATTTTTCGTATCACACCGTTGTAAAAGACATTGGTTTCTCTAAACGGATTTGTCCAAGCAATTAAGCTATCGCTCACCCACATTTTATCTGTACCTTCTCTAAATTGAAATTCTACTTGTTTAAATTCATTTTCCCATAAAACTTTTATGCTGTTTAAGTTGCGAAACACAAACAAATTATCGGTAACATAATATTCCGGAATTATGGGTGAAGCATTATAGGTTTGCCCTTGATAAAAGATTTTTAACCTATCGTTTTGAGGCACATAAGCAATTACTTTTTTGCCAACTCTAAAGCTGCGAAACGGCTGAGGTTCTACTTTGAAGGTTTGCCCATCGTTAAAAACATATTGAATATTGTTGAAGTCGCTGTAAGGTGCTAAATACTGTGCTTTTACAGATATTACAATGTACCAAAGAACAAGAAAAACTAAAAATTTATTTACAGAATCGCTTTGCATAGTTGAATATTTTATTGGTTCCTCCACTGTTGTTTTTAATATATTTTAGGGCAGTATTTTCAATTGATTGCAACTTGTTTTCATTGTTTAAATCACTTTCTGTTTGTAACAATTCTTTCGAATTTGAAATAGAAAATGCGATGCTATTTTTAAGAAGTATTACACTCTCTAAACTCTTATGGTAATGCGTTCCAAACACAACCGGTTTGCCATAAACCACAGCCTCTAAAACATTATGAATTCCTGCTCCAAAACCTCCGCCAACATAGCAAATTTTTGCATAGCGATATAGCTTTGAAAGCATTCCGATATTATCAATTACTAAAATTTTTTTGCTTACATCTTCGGCTTTAAATTCTGTATAAAAAGCAACTTCTAAATAATGGTTCTTGAAATGATTTTCAATACTGTCTAAATGTGGCTTATCAATTTGATGTGGTGCAATGATGAGTTTGAAGCTTTCTTTAGTTGAAAACGCTTCTGCCAGAATTTCTTCATCTTTTTCCCAAGTGCTTCCTGCAATCCAAATATATTTTTCTTGTTGAATAAATTGCTCCACAATTTCATCTTTAAATTCGGTATTTGCTAATTTTACAACTCTATCAAATCGAGTATCTGCTGCTATTTCAGAAGAAATTGCAATTTCATTCAACAATGTTTTTGAATTTTCGTCTTGCACAAAAATGCGGGTAAAAGTTTGGAGCATTTCGCGATGCAAATATCCCCAAGGCTTAAAGAAAATTTGATTTGACAGAAACCTCGCAGAGTATAAAACCAAAGGAGTTTTTTGTTCTTTCAATGCGTTTAAATGGTGATAGAAAAAATCATATTTAGTCCAAAAAACTAAAGTTGGCTGAAGATGCTCAACAAGAAACGCAGCATTTTTTTGAGTGTCAATGGGCAAGTAAAATATAAAATCTGCAACTTCTTTTTTCTTCACTTGTTCGTAGCCGGAAGGTGAGAAAAAACTAAGATAAATAACACAATCTTCTAACTCATTTTTTACCTTTTCTATTAAAGGTTGCGCTTGCTCAAATTCACCTAAAGAACTGCAATGAAACCAAACTCTATTTTTAGATGCTGTAACATGAAAATTCCTTATTCGCTTTTCAGTTTTAGCTCTGCCAACAGCCCATAGCCTTGCTTTTAACGAAAACAATGAGGCAACTCTTGCAATTAATCCATACAGAGAAATTGCAAAATTGTAAACCGTAATTGAAATCCAATGCAAGCTTAAACTGTTTGTTTGTGTACAATATCTCTCTCTTGAAAAAGTGCAGCCAAAGCATTCACTGCTGCTTTCACGTCTTCTAAAGTATTAAACTTAGAAAACGAAAAGCGAATGGTTCTTCTGTCTTTTTCCACGCCAATTACATCTAAAACATGGCTTCCGCGCTCTGTGCCTGAAGAGCAAGCACTGCCGCCACTTGCCGCCACTTTTGCAATATCTAAGTTTATTAAAATCATATCGCTATTTTCATGTGGAGGCAGCGATACACTCAATATTTTTTGAAAGCAATTTGGCTCACTTTCAATAAACTCAACATCTTTAATTTTTTCGCGAAGTTGTTTTTTCATTTCATTGCGCAAAAAGCTAAAGTGTGCTAACGATGTTTCTTGTTCTTGCTTCGCCATTTTGAGTGCTTTGCCAAGCCCAACTATTGAAGCTACATTCTCTGTTCCTGCACGCATATTTCTTTCTTGTCCGCCACCGAAAATAAATGGCTTTACTCTTGCATCTCCATTTATGTACAAAAAGCCTACGCCTTTTGGACCGTGAAATTTATGTGCAGAACCACTAAGAAAGTGAACTTTTAAAGTTTGCAAATTGAATGGAAAGTAAGCGATGCTTTGCACTGTGTCGCTATGCAAATAGGCTTTGTAAGTTTCGCATAAATTTGAAATAGCTTGTAAGTCGGCAATAGTTCCAATTTCGTTATTCACGTGCATAATACTTACCAATGTTGGTTTGTTTTGCTGCAATAGGTTTTCCAATTCACCCAAATCTATATTGCCCAATTTGTCCACTTTCAAATATACCACTTCTGTGCCTTGCATTGCTAAATTGCGCGTAGTGTTTAAAACGCAATCGTGTTCAATTTTGGTTGAAACAATTCGTTTCACACCCAAAGAGCGAACTGCCATGTTTAATGCAGTATTATTACTTTCGGTACCACCGCTGGTGAAGAAAATTTCGGCTGTGGAAGCGTTCAAATAATGCGCCACAGTTTTGCGGGCTTTCTCTATTGCCGCCTTTGGTCTTCTTCCAAAAAAATGAACCGAACTCGGGTTGCCAAAATACTCGGTTAAATAAGGCAACATTTCTTCTAAAACGCTTTTATCTAATGGTGTGGTAGCCGCATTATCTAAATAAATATGCTCCATAATGTAATTCTCAAAATTACCTAAATGTATTTGAGGCGGCTAATATCATAAACAATAATTACTTTTTGTCAATCCCCAATGAAACATTCAGGCATAAAAAAACGTAATACCACAAGAACTTTAGAAAAACTTGAAAATCCTATTTAATGAAAGCACTAAAACTTACTAACCAAATTACCCAGCGCGATAGTGAGTGCGTAGAAAAGTATTTGTCAGAAATTGGCAAAAGCGATATTCTCACGCCTCAACAAGAAGCAGATTTAGCCCAGCGAATTAAAGAAGACGATTTAGACGCATTAGAAACCTTAGTAAATTCCAACCTTAGGTTTGTGGTAAGCGTTGCGAAACAATATCAAAATCAAGGATTGCCGCTAAGCGATTTAATAAATGAGGGCAACTTAGGCTTAATTCGGGCAGCCAAAAAATTTGACGAAACCAAAGGTTTTAAATTTATATCGTATGCCGTTTGGTGGATTAGGCAAGCAATAATGCAAGCTATAATTGAGCAATCGCGCATCATTCGAGTTCCGATAAATAAAGTGGGAACATTCACAAAAATCAATCGTGCTTTTCAGTCGTTTGAGCAGCAATACCAACGCGAACCAAGCATTGATGAACTTGCTGAACATGTTGGCATGAGCAAAGATGATGTGAATGATTATTTTAATAATAACATGCCTACGGTTTCTACAGATTCTAGATTTTCCGAGGGATCCAGTTTGGCGGAAACACTTTCTAACAGCGAAGATATGACTCCCGAACAGAGTTATATTAAGAAAAGCGCTGAGGCAGAATTGTTTTCACTTTTTGCACACTTAAACGAGCGCGAAGTGGAAGTGCTTACCAATTATTTCGGGCTGAATGGAAAAGAGCCAAAAACATTGGAGGAAATTGGTCAGCAATATGGCTTAACCCGCGAAAGGGTACGCCAAATTAAAGAGCGCTCCATGCAAAAACTTAAACAACATACTAATCCAAATTTATTGGACTCCCTTTTGGGGTAAGTAAAATACCAACATAATTAAGCCTAGATTTTGCATATAAATTTTATGTAGAATCTGGGTTTGTTGTTTACATTAGATAGTTTCCAATATTCCTTTTAAAAATATTGGAAACTATCTAATCAACGATATACTTCCTTTGTAATGTTTCACCACTTTATTTTGGAAAGTAACATCCATGGTGTAAACATATACACCTGCAGGTTGCGGGCTGCTTTTGAACATACCGTCCCAACCAATGTTGAAGTCATCAGATTGGAAAACGAGTTCGCCCCAACGGTTGAATACTTTCCAAAGAATATGTTTTACATTAAAGCCAAGCGGCT